>ERZ773062.12-NODE-12-length-237722-cov-11.318399_pt1 | contig 237722 bp, 220 predicted proteins | sample MGYA00580626_ERZ773062 | MGnify/ENA primary metagenome ERZ773062 (study PRJEB29015, sample SAMEA2738003) | human oral metagenome | biome: human oral; feature: human-associated habitat; material: dental | place: China | collected 2058 ... | reverse complement strand
ATGAAATTGAAGTAAAACTTTTAGCAAATGGAAAAGAAGTTCAAACAGCTAAATTGAATGAAGCAAATTCTTGGAAACATACATTCAAAGACTTGCCAAAATATGACGATAATGGAAAAGAAATAACTTATACAGTAAAAGAAGTAGCGATTGAAGGTTACGAAAGCAAGATAGAAGGAAATGCAAAAGACGGCTTTGTAATCACAAATAAGGAAATTCCAAAGAAACCTAGAATTCCAAAAACAGCAGTGGGAACACAAATCTTCGGATATGTTGCAATAGCTGGAGTGAGTCTTGGACTTCTACAAATTTCAAGAAAGAAGAGAAATAAATAGGTAATAAAAAAGAGGGCATAAGCTCTCTTTTTTGTCGTTTTACAATACATTTTACGTCAGATTTTTTGCAAAGAAAAGCACTTAACACATCATCTCGGTCGAAGTGAATCTAGCCCTAACTTTTGTTTGCAAGTAAACAAAAGTAGGTCTGACAAACTTGTTGTATATATAAAGCAAGATAATTCACGTCATAATACTTTGAATAGAAAGTCTCCCAACACGTCATCTCGACTGTAGCGGAGCGAAATGGAGAGATTTCATTACTATTATTTGTTTACAAATAATAGTAAGTCCTATAAAGGACTTAAAAAAAGCACACTCATTTTTCTTGAGTATGCTTTTTAATTTAATTCAATTTTTTAAAATTTGCCTACATCTTCTCTGTAGAAGAAAGAATCACTCTTTAATTTTTCAATATCTCTGTAAGCTAATTCTCTTGCTTTTTCAAAATCTTTTGCCATAGCTGTTACAATTAAATTTCTTCCACCTTTTGCGTAGAGTTCATTATTTTTTTCTTCAACTCCCATAAAGCAAATATCACTTTCTATTGGAACCAGATTAATTTTATCTTGACATTTTTCCTTTGAAGGATAACCGTTAGATGCAAGAACTACACCAACGCAGACTTCATCATTCCATTTAATTTCAGGTTCTTTATCATCCATTACATCCAGAATATTTTGAACAAAGTCTGATTCTAAACGTGGCAATAACACTTCAGCTTCAGGATCTCCAAGTCTGGCGTTAAAACTTAAAACTTTTATCCCATCTTTTGTTATAACAATTTCTCCATATAAAAATCCTTCAAATCCATAACCGTCTTCATACATTGATTTTGCCATAGGTTTTAAGATTTTATCTACCACTTGTTCAATTTCATTATCCGTAATTTTTGCAACAGGGCTACAAGCTCCCATACCACCTGTATGTTCAGCATCGTCGCTATCAGATGTTCTCTTATAATCCTTAACAATTTGAAGCGGATAAACTTTGCTATTTTTTACTAATGCAAAGATTGAGAATTCTTTACCTATGATAAATTCTTCAACTAAAATTTTTGAATTTTCATTTTCATCAAAAATTTGATTAACTATATCTGTTGCCATTTTATTGCTTCTTGCAATAAAAATTCCCATATTCTTTGGAATTGAGTCAATTTTTATAGTTACAGGGAATTTTTCAATTCCGGAAATGAATTTTAAGGCTTGTTCTCTATCTGTAAATACAACATATTTAGTTGTAGGAATTTTTAATTTTTCCATAAGTTGTTTAGTAAAATATCTGCTGGATTCAATTCTTGTTGCAGATTTCGTAGGTCCAAAAAGCCTTAAATCATTTTTATTGAACTCATCTTTTATTCCAAGTGCCAACACATCGGCAGGGCCTACTATAGTTAAGTCGATATTTTCTTTTATTGCAAAGTCTTTAATTTTTTCAATATCATACATATCTATATCTACTTTTGTTGCACCATCCATTTTGCAATTTCCAGGTAAAACATAGATTTTTTCAACTAATTTACTCTTTTGACATGCCTTTAACATTGCATGTTCACGACCACCCTTACCTATAATAAGTATTTTCATAAAATCACCTCTTTTTTATTAACTTTAAAATTTTATATAAAAATTTTTTGATATTAAAATTAAATACACAATAAATATAATTTAACTTTGTTATTTAAGTATTATATCGTATTTCCATTTTGATAAATTTTTTAAGGTAAATATGATATAATTAATATAATTTAACTAAGTTAAATTATATTAATTATATCACTAGAACAAAGTTTTTTCAATTTCATTTTTTTACATTAGTAAGAAATGATAAATTTTTGTACAAAATTCGAGTTGGAAGTTGCTAATTTTGTTGTATTTATTTAATTTTTTAGTTAAAGGGGTATATTGAATTTAAGTAAAAAAATCTATTTTAGTAAAGGAGGACGGGAATGTTACAGCTTAAGAATATCAGTAAAAGTTATAAAACCGGAGACTTGTTTCAAAAAGCATTAGATAATGTATCTCTCAATTTCAGAGATAGTGAATTTGTAGCTATTCTTGGTCCAAGTGGTAGTGGAAAATCTACTCTATTAAATATAATAGGTGGATTGGATAAATATGAACAAGGCGAACTTATAATTGATGGAATATCAACTAAAAAATATAAAAATGAAGATTGGGACAGTTATAGAAATCATACAATAGGTTTTGTTTTTCAAAGTTATAATCTAATTTCTCATCAGACTGTTTTAGCCAATGTGGAATTAGCTTTAACTATTTCCGGAATATCTAAGGCTGAAAGAGAACAAAAGGCTATAGATGTACTGGATAAGGTTGGGCTTAAAAATCAAATGCATAAAAAGCCTAATCAGTTATCAGGCGGTCAAATGCAAAGAGTTGCTATAGCAAGAGCTCTTGTAAACAATCCGAGCATTGTACTTGCAGATGAACCTACAGGTGCGCTGGATTCGGAAACAAGTGTTCAAGTAATGGAGATATAACAGAAGTTAAAGCTATTCAAAAAATGCTATCTGCAATTAATAAAAATGATTTATCTTCCTTGAAAGAATATTTTGAAAATGACGGGAAAGCGATCAATAATTATGCTAAGACAACAGAATATAAATATGATATTACGCCTATGATTTATACTTTAAATAATGAAAAATATGTTAAAGTAAATCCAAATGAGGCAATGAAGTCAATGGGTTTGTCATCTAATAATTTTCTTTTTTCAAAAAATTCTATGAATGTATTTTATAAATTGCCTAAGAATGCCGACTTATACAAGGATAAATATACTTTAAAATACGGTTCTTGGCCGAGTAACGAAAATGAAGCGATAGTAATAACTAACTCAAAGGGCGCTCTATCTGATTTTATTTTTTATTCACTGGGTCTTCGTGATAATGATGAACTTTCAAAAATGGTAAAAAAATTTGCAAATAGAGAAAAAACTGATGTAGAAGAAGATAATATATCTTGGAAATACGAAGATATTGTAGGGAGAGAATTTAAAGTTTTAAGTAGTTCACAGCTTTATTCTTATGACTCTAAAAATAAAGTTTATATAGAAAATGCTACTGATAGTCCATTTGTTGAAAATCTTTTGAAAAATAATTCAAAAAAATTAAAAATAGTTGGAATAGCTTCGCCAAATAGTGACGAAAGTTCACTCATTTTGAAAACCGGTATTTGGTATACTGATGACTTAGAAACAAATTTAAGAAAAATATCGAAAGAAAGTGAAGTTGTAAAGGCACAAAAAGAAAGTCCGGATACCAATATTTTGACAAATACTCCGTTTGGAGAAAAAATTAAACAGAATTTAGACTTTGCAAAGTTATTTTCAATAGATCAGAAAAAACTATTTGAAGCTTTTAAGATAGATACTTCTAAATTAAATTTTAATACAAATTCAATGAAAAATATTGATTTTTCAAAATATTTGAATAGTAATTCGGATAGGGATTTTTTTAAAAATTTAGATATTAAGTTTGATTCGGATAAAATAATTGGATTAATCAGTGATATTCTAAAAGGATATTTAGATTATTCTTCTAAAGATCCGTCGACTAATTACAGAGAATTGTCAAACTCAATAAGTGATTATATGAAAACTGATGATGCAAAAAATATTCTAAAGGAATTTTTTGGAAAGATGATTTCTAAAAATTCTGGTTCTTTAATTACAAATGAAAAGATAACTGATATAATGAAATCCATTATGTCAGGTTATCCTGAATTTGCAAAAAAGAATAACTACACAGATCCTAATAAATTTAGTCAATATTTACTGGAATATTTGAAAACTTCTGAAGCGAGAGCAAAAGTTTCAGCTGAAACTAAAAAACTATTAAATTCTTTGGGAGAAAATTTAAAACTGGATAATAAAGATATATCGGAATTAGCAAAGGCTCTGTCAAATGGATATTTGAAATATGCCAAAGAAAATAATAAGCCCGATCCATCTAAATTAAAAGATTCTTTTAATTCTTATCTTGCAACTGCTGAAGCAAAAAATATGATTTCTTCAGGAGTAAAGGATTTAATAAATGGTAGTTTGCAAGAAAATCAAAACTCTTCACAAAGTTTTATAGAAAATTTGATGAAAAACATATCATCTGCAATAGCCGATAATATTAAAGATGTTCTAACATCTTCTATGAAAAATTTGCCACAGGCAATATCAATAGATCCAAGTAAATTCGGCAATGCCTTTTCTATGAATTTGAAAGAAGAAGAAATAAAATCATTTATTATGGCTATGGCTAATAGTAATGAAAGTTCGTATGAGAATAATATGAAATTATTTAACTATGTGGAAGATAATGATATTTCTAAAATCAGTATTTATCCTAAAGATTTTGAAGCTAAAAAATCAATAATTTCTTTACTGGACAGTTATAATGAAATGAGAAAAAATAATTCCGAAGAGAATAAAATGATAACCTATACGGATTTGGTTGGAGCGATACTTTCTTCCGTAACGACAATTATAAATGTAATTAGTTATGTATTGATTGCTTTCGTATCCATATCTCTCATTGTTTCTTCCATTATGATTGGAGTTATAACTTATATAAGTGTACTCGAAAGAAAGAAAGAGATTGGAATATTAAGATCAATCGGAGCTTCAAAGAAGAATATATCACAAGTTTTTAATGCAGAAACCGGAATAATCGGCTTATTTGCAGGATTACTTGGAGTTGGAATAACATATTTATTACTAATACCGATAAATATTGTAATAAGAAAAGTTACTGAAATGCCGAACATAACGGCTTATTTATCCGTTCCACAGGCTATAACCTTAATCTTAATCAGTATGATTTTAACTTTAATTGGTGGATTTATTCCATCAAAGAGTGCTGCAAAACAAAATCCGGTTGAAGCTTTAAGAACAGAATAGTAAATTTAGTATAAAAACTAAGGATAATCTCCTTAGTTTTTTTGTGCTTTATAGATACAGCTTATTATCTGTTTATGCTTAATTTAGTTAATTTTTTTGCTTATAGTTTATAAAAATATTAATATTTTTTATATAGGGTGTTGTAAAGTGATTAAAATTGATGTATAATACATTTGGATAGTAAAAAATTTATTTAGCTATTTTGAAAGGAGATTGAATAATGAAAAGGATTTTGATGACAGGAGCACTTGGACAAATTGGTACGGAATTAGCTCTTTATTTGGGGGATATTTATGGAAGAGAAAACATCTTGGCTACAGATTGTTCAGATGCAAATAAAGCAGCTGTTGAAGATATTCGTTTTGAAATGTTAGATGTTACTGATCCAAAAAGAATGTTTGAATTGGCAAAAGAATTTAAGGCTGATACAATAGTAAATTTAGCGGCAATACTTTCTGCAAGAGGAGAAAGCATGCCACAATTAACTTGGAAGGTTAATGTTGACGGAGTTGTAAATACTTTAGAAGTTGCAAGAGAATTAAATGCAAAAGTATTTGTACCTTCATCAATAGCAGCATTTGGAGCAGGAACTCCACTTGACAATACACCACAAGTTACTATTCAAAGACCTAACACTATGTATGGAGTAACAAAAGTTTCAGGAGAACTTTTGTGTGATTACTATTTTAATAAATTTGGAGTTGACGTAAGAGGAGTTCGTTATCCGGGAATTATTTCTTATAAAACACTACCTGGTGCAGGAACTACTGACTATGCAGTTCATATTTATTATGAAGCAATTAAAAACAAAGCTTACACTTCTTATATAGGTAAAGGAACTCAAATGGATATGCTTTATATGCCTGATGCACTTAAAGCAGTTGTTGATTTAATGGAAGCTGATCCTTCAAAACTTAAGGACAGAAATGCTTTCAATATTACAGCTATGAGTTTGACACCTGAAATTTTAGAAGAAAGTATTAAAAAATATATGCCTGAATTTAAACTAAGCTACGATGTAGATCCAATCAGACAAGCTATAGCTGAAAGCTGGCCAAATTCATTGGATGACTCTGCAGCAAGAGAACAATGGGGTTGGAAACCAAGTTTTGATTTAGACAAGATGACAGTTGATATGTTAGAAAATTTGAGAAAAAAATTAAAATAGTGATAGATAGGAGATAAAGATATGAGTATTCATGATTTAAAATTTTTACAAGAAAAAGTTAATAAATTAAAAGAAGATGGAGTTTATCGTGTATTACCTGTATTAAACGGAAAGAATTCATCAACAATTGTTCTTGACGGAAAAGAAATGGTAAACTTATCAGCAAACAACTATTTAGGACTTGCAAATGATCCTGATTTAAAGAAAAGAGCTCAAGAAGCTATTGAAAAATACGGTGTAGGAGCAGGTGCTGTAAGAACTATTATCGGAAATATGGATTTACACGAAGAATTGGAAAAGAAATTGGCAATTTTTAAAAAATCTCCAAGAGCATTTATATTCCAATCAGGTTATGATTGTAATATAGGAACTATCCAAGCAATTACAGAAAAAGGTGATTTAATTATCTCTGATGAATTAAACCACGCTTCAATTATCGATGGAATTAGAATGACTAAAGCTGATAAGGCAGTTTTCAAACATAGTGATATGGAAGATCTTGAAAGAGTTTTAGTTGAAGCTCAAGGAAAATACAAAACAATTTTAATTATTACTGACGGTGTTTTCTCAATGGACGGAGATCTTGCAAAATTACCTGAAATTGTAAAATTAGCTGAAAAATATAATGCTTTAACTTATGTTGATGACGCTCACGGTTCAGGAGTTATGGGAAGCCACGGAAGAGGAACCGTAGATCATTTCGGATTACATGACAAAGTTGACTTTGTTATAGGAACTCTTTCAAAAGCTATTGGAGTTAAAGGTGGATATGTTGCTTGTAATGAAGTTGCTTACGAATGGTTAAACCACAGAGCAAGACCTGTACTATTCAGTACAACTTTATCTCCAGGAGATACTGCAGCTTGTATCGCATCTGTTGAAAAGTTGATTGAATCAGATGAATTACAAAAGAAACTTTGGGACAATGCTAAATACTTCAAAGAACAATTAGGAAAATTAGGATTTAACACTGGTCATTCAGAAACTCCAATTACTCCGGTAATTATCGGTGATGAAGCTAAAACTATGGAATTTTCTAAAAAATTAAGAGAATACGGAGTATTCGGTTCAGCTATAGTATTCCCAACTGTACCAAGAGGAACAGGAAGAATTCGTTGCATGATTTCTGCAGCTCACAGCAAAGAAGAATTGGATAAAGCTGTAAAAGCATTTGAATTAGCCGGAAAAGATATGGGAATTCTTTAAGATAAGGCTTAAAAAATAGAGAAAAGAATAAAAAATATTAAAGAGGAGAAAAAAATCTCCTCTTTTTAAGTTCATTTAAGCTCTTAACGATATAATATTAACAGTTGATAGATAATACATGTATTTTACACTAAAATTCAGAGTATTATATTGTTTAATAAGGAAATTTATTTTTTGATTATATTTTTTAAAAAAATTTTAAAAAAAGTTTTTTCTTTAAGTTTTTTTTAAGGTTTATGGTTTAAAATATATTCAAGATAATAAATGATATTTAAAAATGAGGTGATTTATTATGGACGATAAAAGAGATAATATCTTTGAAGAAAATGAAAATAATATTAAGAATGAAGAACATATAGAAGAAACTTCAAAAAATACTGAAGATGAAATGAAAGAAACATCTGACAGAGAGTCTATGAAAGAAACACAAAAATTATTTAATAATGAAAATATAGATGAAATGAAAGAAACAGTTGATGAAGATTTTGGTGGAGATTATGGAGAACATATTGAAGAGCCATACGACCATTCTATTGAACAAGAAATTTATGATGAACCATATATGGAAGATTCAAAAGCAAAAGATAAAGAATTTGAATCTTATGTAGATGGTATTGTTCAAAAAGAATTTGAAAAAAGAAGAAAGGGCAATAGACTTAAATCCGTTTCAAAATTTCTATTGGCAATTGTTTTGGCAAGTTCTATAAGTATAGCGGGAACTAGTGCATATCTAAAGAGTAATAGTGGAAAATCACTTTTAAATCAGTCTTCAACTGACAAAGGTGCGACTACTACAACTATAAATACTTCTGATAAACCGAATGTAGAAAAAGCTGTTGCACAAAAATCAATGCAATCAGTTGTAGGTATAACAACTGTTGGGGTTTCTGAGGATATGTTTTCTACTCAAAAGCAAACAAAGGGACTCGGTTCAGGAGTTATCGTAAGTAAAGAGGGTTATATTTTAACTAATAACCATGTTGTTGACCCTTCAAAGACAAAATCCGTAACAGTAATATTGAGTGACGGAACAAAGAGAAAAGCAAAAGTTTTATGGAGTGACAAAACTTTGGATTTAGCAGTTATCAAGATAGATCCTAAAGGACTTGATTTAAAACCTGTTGAATTTGGAGACAGTTCACAAGTTTCCATTGGCGATAAAGCTATAGCAATCGGTAATCCGCTTGGTATAAATTTAAAATCAACTTTAACTTCCGGATATATTTCAGGAAAAGATAGAGTGATTACACTACAAGACGGTTCTACTATGGAAGGATTATTCCAAACAGATGCGGCAATAAATCCTGGAAATAGTGGTGGTGGATTATTTAATGATAAAGGACAACTTATCGGAATAAATACAGCGAAAGCCGGAAATAGTGACGGAATCGGATTTGCAATTCCTTCTAATCTTGCAAAACCTATTTTGGAACAAATAATTAAAAACGGTAAGTTTGAAAGTGTTTCATTGGGTATAAGAGGTATAGATGTTTCAAGATATAATGTATTGGGACAAGAAAAATTACCTATAGACTCAGGTGTATATATTCATGAAATTTTATCAGGTTCACCTGCAGAATCTGCGGGACTAAAACCTAAAGATATTATTACAAAAGTTGGAGATACTAAAGTTACATCAAACTCAACTTTAAAAGCTGCCCTATTGAATTATAAGATAGGTGATAAGGTTAAGATTGAAGTTTATAGAGATGGAAAGACAACTACAATAGAAGTTACATTCTCACAATTCGATCTAAATAAAGCTGAAAATAAAGCAAATCAAAATCAAAATAATTTTAATCCAAATCGTAACCGTAATCGTAATCGTAATAATGACAATTATGATAGAAACGAAGATGATTTTGATGGAAATAATGATGATAACGACAATAACGACAACAATAATTAATTAGCATATTAGTAGAGATTTTTTTATAAATCCTCCGTAAAAATAAATAAATGCAAAAAAAGTTATGAAACAATTTCATAACTTTTTTTGTTTTTTAATCTATCTAATGATTATTTGTAAATACTATCTTTTGATAATTTAAATTCATAATTATCGTCTTCATCAAGTATTGTTTCGTCATCAACAAATAAAAGTTTATATTCCAACTTATCTGCTGTTAGATATTTTTTATCTCCTTTTTTTACTATTTTAGGATTATTAAATGTTGTTGCATGTTCTTTTTTCATTTTATCTTTTGCCTTATTAATATCTTCAGGAGTTGAATTCGGATTTATTTTACTCGGTTCTCCTGAATATATTACAACTTTTTCGGTAATAACAATTTCTCCGCCGTTTTTACCAACAAATTTTCTTCCGTAATAATTTTTAATTTCATTACTTCCAATACAAGAAGTTAAAAGTAAAATCATAAAACATAGTAATATTTTACTAATTTTTTTCATATCTTACCTCCTACTAAAAACATAACACTAATCATTAAAGTTAAAATATTTGATAAATCCCCGTTTTTATACCTACTATAGTTAATGTAAAACATAATATCCTCCCAAAAAATTTTACATCATTAAGGTGAACCGATTTCTTAATACTATAATATCACAAAAAAAAATAAAGTCAAGATATATATAAATTATTTTATTAAAATATTGTTAGTTTAAATTTTTATCCTCTACTTATCCACAATTTTTGTGGATAATTCTAATAAATTGTGGATTTTACTTGAAAATAGATATCTTTTTATGGTATAATACATACTTGAGCAATCAAGGAGTAAATATACTCCTAAATTTTTTGCTCGTAATATGTCGTGATGTTTAATGTGTAGTTTGTTTTTGTCTTTTTCTTTCGGAACTAACGTTAAGGTTCACGAAAAAAGAAAGGAAAAAATATGATAGAAAATTTTAATGATTTTAATTTGTCGAAGGAAGTTTTAAAAGCCGTTGTTGAAATGGGCTTTGAAGAACCTTCTCCAATTCAAAAACAAGCAATTCCGACTATGTTAAACAACGAAGATATAATCGGACAAGCACAAACGGGAACAGGAAAGACAGCATCTTTCGGTATTCCAATAGTAGAAAAAGTAAATAAAGATAGCAAGACAACTCAGGCTATGGTACTTTGTCCAACAAGAGAATTGTCAATTCAAGTTGCAGAAGAAATTTCAAAACTTGCAAAGTATAAGGGAGTTACTGTTGTTCCAATTTATGGGGGACAACCAATAGAAAGACAAATTCGTTCTTTAAAAATGGGAGTTCAAGTTATTGTAGGAACTCCTGGACGTGTTATTGACCATATTAAGAGAAAAACTCTAAAAACAGAAAATATTAAGACTTTTGTATTAGATGAAGCGGACGAAATGTTTGATATGGGCTTTAGAGAAGATATTGAAAAAATTATAGGCTTTTTGCCTTATGAAAGACAAACAACTTTCTTCTCTGCTACAATGGATCAAGAAATTATGGACTTTGCTGCAAGATACCAAAGTGAGCCGAGACTTATAAAAGTTGTACCAAAGGAATTAACAGTTCCAAAGGTAACTCAATACTATTTTGCACTTAAACATAATATGAAACTTGAAATCTTATCCCGTATTTTAGATGTTCAAAATCCAAAACTTACTGTTGTTTTTTGTAATACTAAAAAAATGGTTGATGATTTAACTGCGGGACTTCAATCCCGTGGATATTTTGCAGATGGACTTCATGGGGATTTAAAACAAATCCAAAGAGATGGGGTAATGAATAAATTTAGAAATTCTACAATTGATATTCTAGTTGCGACAGATGTTGCAGCCCGTGGTATAGACGTTGACGATGTAGATTTAGTTATAAATTACGATATGCCTCAAGATGTGGAATACTATGTTCACAGGATTGGAAGAACTGCAAGAGCGGGCAGAGAGGGAACTGCAATAAGTTTTGTTTCTCCAAGAGAAATGAATACTTTATCTCAAATTCAAAAATACACAAAAACTAAAATAGAAAAAAGAGATATGCCAACGCTTAAAGACTTGATTAAAAGACATGAAGAAAGATTTATGGAAGACATCAAGGAAGAAATCAATAAAAATGAACATACAAAAGAGTTAAATCTAATAAATATTCTAATGAGTGAAGACTATTCACCGATTGATATTGCAGCTTGTCTTTTAAAACATTATAATGAAAATAATAAGCTTAACAATCATGAAGAGCTTATGGATGTAGATATTAAGAAGAACAAGAAAAAGGGAAATGACAAGACTTCCATTTCAAACAAGGGTGGAAAGTCAAATGTTACTGAAAAGAATTCCGGAAGAATTTATATTAACATTGGTTCAAGAAAGGGAGTTTCTCAAAGACATATAGTTTCTGCACTTTGTAATGATGCGAATATAAGCGCAAGAGATATTGGAGATATCGAAATTTTTGAAAAGTTCAGTTTTGTAAATATTCATAAAAACGCACTTAAAGATGCAGTAAATAACCTAAACAATGCTCATATTAAGGGCTTTAAGGTTTTAGTTGAACTTGCGAACCAAAAGGAAGACTCTTCAAAATTTTCTGCAAAATCTAAAGATAAGAAAAATAAAAAGGATAAAAAGAGCGAAAAGTCCAAACGTGATAAAAAGAGAAGATAAATTTTCAAGAAAATTAAGGTAAATTATGGAATTTTGTAAATATAAAAAAGATTTGAATTTTTCATACACAATGGGAGCTTTCCCAACGATTGAGCTTTTACAGTCAAAAAATTACAAGACTATATCAGTTTTGGTACATTCAAAATATGATGATAAATCAGGTCTTGAAAAAATTTGTGATGAAAAAGGAATTAATTTAATTTATAATGATAAAATTGTAAATAAACTTCAAAACAAAGAAAACACATTTGTTATTGGAGTTTTTGAAAAAAACTTTGCAAAGATAAAAAAAGACAATCACATACTATTATGTGAGCCGAGAGATAAAGGAAATTTAGGGACAATTTTACGAACTGCATTGGGCTTCGGCTTTAAAAATATTGCAATAATAGACGGTTGTGATGTTTTTGACCCTAAAACTATTAGAGCTTCAATGGGAGCAATCTTTAAGATGAATGTAGAAATTTTTAAAAATTTTGAAGACTACAAAAAAACTTTTGAAGAAAATAATATTTACTCTTTCATTTTAAATAAGGATTCAGTATCTCTAAAAGCTGTGGAGATTAAAAAGCCTTTTACATTGATGTTCGGAAATGAATCACATGGTCTTGAGAACTTTGACTTAAAAGGAACAACTCCTGTATTCATAGAACAAAGTGAAGACATAGACAGCTTTAATTTGCCAATTGCAAGTTCAATAGCAATGTATAAATTTACGGAAAAAGAATAAAAAATATAAGTAAAAAGCAGGGAAAATCCCTGCTTTTTTTTACGTTATTCAAATTGAAACAAAATAAAATATTTTGTTTTATTTCTAATTATTAACACTTTTTAGAATTTATTTACTGTTCACGTCAAGCAGTTAAACAAAGGGAGTTGCTTTATACGTCATTTCGACTGTAGCGATAGCGAAATGGAGAAATCTCATACTTTTGCTTTAGCAAAAGTAAATGTATCGTAGATACATCGAAAAAAATTTATTAACTAAAAATTTTTTGGATAATTTCGTTGTAATTATATATAGCAGTTTTGTTTTTGTATAAGTCCTTTACAGGACTTACTATTATTTGTAAACAAATAATAGTTGAGATTTCTCCACTTCACTTCACTACGTTCCGTTTCGGTCGAAATGACGTGTTGGGGGTTTTTCTTTGCTGGGTGCTATGACGTGAAATATTTCGTTTCATATATGATGTTTAAATACTATATTATGAGATTTTAATTCTTTTCTATTATACTTACAAAGATAATTTAAAGTTTATTTACTGTTCACGTCTAGCTACTAATCAAAGATATCTCCCCAACACGTCATCTCGACCGGAGTGAAACGAAGTGAATCTAGCCCTAACTTTGTTTACTTGTAAACAAAAGTAGGTCTGACGGGGTCGTTGTATCTTTTGATACAATGACTCTGGAAATCTCATACTTTTGCTTTAGCAAAAGTAAATGTATCGCAGATACATCAAATGAAAAATACTATAACCCAAATTATTTTTAATAAGCAAAAAGCAGGGGATTTCCCTGCTTTTTCGTCTTAGTTTGGGGGTATGTGATTGTTTAAGCATTAATAAAGTTTTCTAACTTTTCTTTTAATTCGTCAAATTCAAATCCACCTTTAATAGCAACCATTTCAAGAGTTGCAATGTCTTTCATCATTGTAAATAATTCCGGGTTATCAAGATTTGAATATTCAGGACTTAAAGTTTTTAAGAAGTCTTTAACTTCCGGATATTGTTCGATTAATTCACCAATTTTTGTACTTTTTTCTAATTTCATTGTATTTCTCCTTTTCTCTAATCAATTTAATTTACTTTATGTATTATTTATGCTAATAATATTATAGCCTTATTTGTATTGAAAATCTGTTGCATTTGAAACAAAAGAAAAATTTCTTTAATTTTTTTTGGATTCTTGAAAAAATATGTAAATATAAATTTTTACATAAAAAAATTCCTATGAGTAAAACTCATAGGAATTGGTCGGGGTGAGAAGATTCGAACTCCCGGCCCCATGGTCCCAAACCACGTGCGCTACCAAACTGCGCTACACCCCGATACGATTACCTACATATTATATAACTTTTATTATATTTTGTCAACACTTTTTTTGAAGTTTTTTCAATTGGCTAACTTATTCTTACAATTTATAATTGTTGTATATTGTTGCAAATTGTATTTATATTACAAAAAAATATTTTAATTTAGTTTAATATCACTTGACAACGTCAAAAAATATATAGTACAATCAAATCGAGGGGAGATGTTGTTATATGTAATTGTTCATTTAATATTAGGAGGATTATTATGAAATTAAAAAAATTTTTATTAGTAAGTTTTTTTTCATTGTCTGTTTTGTGGACTTTCAATTCGCATGCTTATAAAGTTGATGAGAATATCAGTGAAGAAACAAATGAAATAAGTGAAGTAAGCGAGAAAGAAAAGTTGTTTTCAGAAGAACTAGATTTTGCAAAAAAAGCGGTGGTTAAGTTTTATAAAAATAAAGATCTTGGAGAAAATAATGAATTGGATTCATATTTTTCAAAAGATGTGCTTAAGTTAATTAACTATAAAGTTATGTATAATAATTACAAAGATAAGGAGTTGGATATATCCTATTCTAAATATAATGTTGTTGTTAAGCCTGTTGAAATTGAGAAATGGATAAAAAAAGGAAATTCTTTTAGTTTTAATTTACAGGTGATTACTAAATTTTATTATCCACAATCAGATGTGGAAAGTGAGAATTCTGTTGTGCTTGAATTTACTGTTACTAAAGATAGAGATGGTAAATTAATAATAACAAGATGTTATCAAGGTCTCTATTCTGAGGTTGATGAATTAAAATATTATGATTTATTATCTAAAAATGCAGATGTTGATAAATGGCTAAGTAGTAATTTTGAAGAATCAAAGGAATATATAGAAAAATCAAAAAATGATAGAGAAGAAGATTATAGACAATACAAATCAGAAAAAGGTTGTAAAGATGAATCTGTTGAAAGATACTCTTCTTTTGATAGGCAATATATAACTGATTGGGCAAGAAATAATTTTTATAAAAGATATCCCTCAAGTAGTAGTTCGTACGTTCCCTATTGTGATTTTTCAACAATCAGCGATAGTTATGATTGTACGAATTTTGTATCACATGCTCTTTTAGCAGGGGGATTTTCAATGAATGACTATGGGTATTCTGGAATACAAGGTAGTAACCAATGGTATTTTAGAAATATATTATAATGGCTCAGGTTGGGGACATAGTGTAGTTGTTACCAAATTTAAAAATGGAAATGTATTAGTTACTGGAAGAACCGCACCCAACTGGTATAATAATAATGAAGATGCTAGGAGAATGGGAAATTATCAAAGATTATTGCATTTGGAAAATAGATAATACAATAAGAGTTATACCTTTTAACGACGCTTTGTATAGGGTAAAGCTTTGAGAAAATTGTTGTTTCGAAATAGAAAAAATCGGGAAGATATCATAAAATATTCTTCCCAATTTTAGTTTATAAACTTTTTTAAAATAGTAAATTTATTTATTTCTTTGATGTAAATTTTTTATATCTTGTTCTGTTGGTTTATCAAACAGAAAAGTTTTTACAACTGCAAAAGTTTCTCTTGCGTATGATGGAACAACTGCACCTGTTGGAGTTTTTGCAGGAACTGTCTTTGCTAAAATTCCAAATCTATAAAGAATAAGCTTTGCCCTAAATAGATGATAGTCTGATGAGATTACCATTATTTCTGATGGCTTTTTATCTAGCTTTTCTAATGCGAATTTTATATTCTCATAGGTATTTTTGCTATTTGTTTCAGCGATAAGTCTTTCTTTTGAAATTCCTTTTTCTATTAAATATCTTTGCATATATTCAGCTTGTGAAAGTTCATTATTATTTTCTTTTCCTCCACATAAAATAGCTTTTGCGTTTTTGTGTTTATTTAAGTATTCAACTGTAGTATCCAGTCTATTAATCAAAGTTTTTGAAAGTTTTCCATTGTTTGCTTTAGCTCCAAGTACTAATACATAATTTTCAAAAGTATCTATATCATTTTTTTTAGAATGATAAATTAATGATTGAATTAAGACAACTACACATAAGCATAAGAATATAATAAATTTAAAAAGTTTTTTCATAGTTACCTCCTATATGTGAGTTTCCAGTTGTTTAACAAATGCCTCCAGATAAGTCTCTTCTTCTTTTGAAAATCTATTAAAAATAGGGGAGTCTATATCTAAAACTCCAAAAATTTTATCATTTCTAAAGATTGGAATAACAATCTCTGAATTGCTCTTGCCGTCACAGGCAATATGCCCTTTGAAATTATGAACATTTTCAATATTCAAAGTTTTCTTTAGACTTGCACTCGTTCCACAAACCCCTTCTCCGTTTTGTATTCTAACACAGGCAGGAAGTCCTTGAAAAGGTCCAAGAACTAGAGTATTTGTCTTTTCATCTAAAAGATAAAAGCCGACCCAATTTATTTTTTCTAAAAAGAAGTTTAAAAGAGCAGCTGCATTTGATAAATTAGCTATTGTATTTTCTTCGTTATTGCATAATTCATATAAATCTTTTATTAAATAGGAGTATTGTTCTCCTAAATTTCCTTCGTATTTAATCGGATTAAACATAAAAATCTCCTTTATTAATATAATATTAACATAAAATTTTGTTAAATTCCAGTTTTCTGATAAATTTATTTGAACAAAAAAGCCGACTGCAAAAGTCAGCTTCTTGTTAAATTAAATCTGATAAATTATTCATATTAAATTCGTTTAATAAGTCTTTTATTCCCGTTTTTATTTCATCTCTTTCAAAATCATGTTCATTTAAAAATTTTGAGTCTTTTTCATTTAGATATGAATAAAAAAGGAGACCAATTAACAAGCTGTCTTGAGTTTTGTGTTTCAACATTTCAAATAGAGAATCTTCCGCTTCATTTATATTTCCAATGTCGATTTTTGATTTTAAATCTTTTAAAACTTCCTTACTTTCTTCTAATTTTAATAGTTTTTCAGGTGAAGAATTTTTATCAATTTTAAAGACAAACTCTAAAATCATGCTTATCCATTCTTCAATTTTTCTCATTATATAATCATTTTTTAACATATTATCTCCTAATTAATTACTTCAAGATGGTATAACTGGAAGTAAGTATTTACCGGCTTTTCAATTTATGGGAAAAATTTCAATATTCAATATATAGAGAAATTGATATTAAATTTCTAATAATCGTTACCGTAGTATTATATCAGTTAAAGATTAAATGAAATTAAAAAAATATGCTTATACAAGAATAAATTTTTTTCATTATATAATCACTTTTTAATATATTTTCTCCTAGCCTATTACTTCAATAAATGATGCATAAAAGTAGAGAGCAGAAAGAATTAAACTTAAGTTTAAAAATAACCACAATACTGATATTTTTGCATATCTTGAATAAAAAGCTCCGACTGCTCCGACTATTTGTGGGAAAAACACTCCAAAATATTTAATATAATTTGAAAGATGAATTCCTTGTCCTGTTTTAAAGGATTTTACATATAGTAACAAAATTATTTCTATTACAGCGCCAAATAAATATATTATCATAGATAAATTTTCTTTTTTCATATTCTACCACCTAAAGCCAATAAATAAAGCATTATGCGTTTAATATTAAGTATAATCAAGAAGAGGATTATACTTATTATAGAGTAAATTTTACTTGAATTTCTTGTAAAATACATTGAAAGTGCAAGTAAAATAAGAGTTATCATAGATGATACAAGAAAATATATTCCATTCAAATCATCTGCCAAATTAGTAAAATAATTTATAGAAAATAATAGTACTGTGATACAAAATGAAATCAAAGATAGTATAAAAACTATTTTTGGTAAATTTTTTTTTGCTTCCATATTGACCTCCTTTATTTAGAAAAATCTAAAAAAGTTTCTTAAATTCCTCTTGTGCTAAAATAAGCTCGTGAGTCATTGCAGGATCGAAAGAAGTATGACCTGAAATAGGGAAAATCAATTCTGAATTATTTAGTTTTTCATGCAATAAATAAGCCCCAACAGGTCTGCAATCTACATCATATCTGCCATGAACAATTATTGTAGGAATATCTTTTATTTTTTCAACATTATTTAAAATATAATTTTCTTCAAAGAAACAATGATTTACGAAGTAATGACATTCCATAATCGCCATTGAAATATCTTCGTCAGTGATTTCTTCTGAAATAACTCTCGGTTCAAGAGCAACTACTGAATTTTCAAATGCACTGAAAGATTTTCCATATTTTTTCTTTGTTTCATAATCATCTGAAGTTAAGTATTTGTAATAACTTTGAACATAATCTTTTCTTTCTTCTTCGTTAAAAGGAGATTTAAAGATTTCAAAGGCCTCAGGGAAAAACATTCCTGCTCCACCTTGATACAACCACTTAATATCCTCATCTCTTCCCAAGAAAATACCTCTAAGAATTAAACCTACAACACTTTGTGGATAATTTTCTGCATAGTATAAGGAAAGTGTAGTTCCCCAAGAACCACCATAAACAAGCCATTTATCTATCTTTAAATGTTCTCTTATCTTTTCCATATCCTCTGCAAGATTTTGTGTATTATTGTCTTTTAATTCTAAAAATGGGTTACTTTTACCGCAACCTCTTTGGTCAATTGTTACTATTCTATAAAAAGATGGATCTAAAAATCTTTTAGATTTATCTCCACAACCGCAACCGGGTCCGCCGTGAACAAATACTACAGGCGCTCCATTTGGATTTCCTGATTGTTCGTAATAAACTTCGTGAACATCATCAACTTTTAGATGTCCTTTGTCGAATGATTCAAATTCGTGAAAAAGTGTTTTATATTCCATATTAACCTCCAAAATAATATATCTATTTAGTCTATACTATATTAAATAAGTTCATTTGTCAAGTTGTATTTTATAGTCAAAATATGGTAAAATCATTGAATGAGATATTAGGAGGTTTTATGATAGGAATAGTAGCTGCTTGCCTTACAACATTTGCCTTTGCACCGCAAGTTATAAAGGTAATAAAAGATAAAAATACACAATCTCTTTCTTTGATTATGTGTATTATGCAAACAACAGGAATTTTCCTTTGGCTAGTTCATGGATTAAAGATAAAAGATTTTGCTCTTATTTTTGCCAACAGCATTTCTTTTGTTTTAGTTTTAATAATACTTGTTCATAAAATTAAATATAAATAGATTTATAAGTAAAAATTTGACTTACGTAATCATACGTGTTATAATATGTTACGTAAGGATGTAGAGTGCACATGCCACTTACTGGGAAAGAAATGCTCAAGCTTCTAAAGAGAAATGGTTGGAAAGAATTAAGGCAGGAAGGTTCGCACCATATTTTAGAAAAAGATGGTGTAATGATTGTTGTGCCGGTTCATGGGAACCAAGATTTAGGTAAGGGTCTTGAGCAGAGAATCTTAAAAGATACAGGACTAAAAAAATAGTCCTGTATCTAAAATTTTAAGGAGTGATTTTATGTTTGTTGTGTATCCATTTGTATTTAAAAAAGAAAGTCCACAAGGTTACTTTATTGAGAGTGTTGATGTAAAAGAAGCCTATACAGGAGTAAATACTGATGATATTTCTTTTGGTATTTCAATGGCAGAAGAAGTATTAGGTCTTGTTTTATCTGAATATGTGGAAAGAGGAATTGAGTTACCAAAAGCCACTCCAATAAAAAATGTAAAGACAAAGAATGATGAATTTGTTACATTAATAAAGATAGATTTAGAAAAATTTCTAAAAGATACATCTTTAGTTAAAAAAACTTTATCAATACCTAAATGGGCGAATGACAAAGGAACAAGATTGGGAATAAATTTTTCAAAAGTTTTAACTGAGAGTATATTAAAAATGTAAATAATTTGTTTAAAGGCAATTATCAAGATGATAGTTGCTTTTTTTATAGCAATTAAGTAAGAAAAATATTATAAAATAAATGATTTCTAAGTTTGTTAAATTACCTTAAATATGATAAAATATAACTAGAGTAAAATTTACTTAATAATTTTTAAGGAGCGAAGATATGGATTTACAAAAATTTAACAGAATCAAAAACGATGAAGGTTTTATAGCGGCTTTGGATCAAAGTGGTGGAAGTACACCGAAAGCACTTAGATTATATGGTGTAAATGAAGATGCTTATTCAAATGAAGCTGAAATGTTTGATTTAATTCACGAAATGCGTACAAGAATTGTTACTTCAAAGGCTTTTACTAAAGAACGTATATTAGGAGCAATTTTGTTTGAAATGACAATGGAAAGAAAAGTTAACGGTAAATTCACTCCGGACTATTTATGGAATGAAAAAGGCATTGTTTCATTTTTAAAAGTTGACAAGGGCTTAGCTGAAGAAAAGAACGGTGTTCAACTTATGAAAGAAATTCCAAACTTAGCTGAAACTGTAAAAAAAGGCGTTGAATATGGAGTTTTCGGAACAAAAATGCGTTCTGTAATTAAAAAAGCAAATGAAGAAGCTATCAAAGAAGTTGTAGTACAACAATTTGACTTTGCAAAACAAATTATCGCAGGTGGACTTGTTCCAATTGTTGAACCTGAAGTTGACATAAATTCAGCGGAAAGGGAAAAATGTGAAGAAATTTTAAAAAGAGAAATTTTAAAAGAACTTGATAAATTAGAAGAAGGACAAGAAGTAATGTTAAAACTTACATTACCAACTGTTCCTAACTTCTATAAAGAATTAGTTGACCATAAGAGAGTTGTTAGAGTTGTTGCTCTTTCAGGTGGTTACTCAAGAGAAGAATCAAATGAACTTCTTGCTAAAAACCACGGAGTTATAGCAAGTTTCTCAAGAGCTTTAACAGAAGGACTTAATGTAAATCAAACTGAGGAAGAATTTGACAAAATATTAGACAGCTCAATTCAAAGCATATTTGAAGCATCAAAAAAATAATTTTTTAAAACAAAGGACTGTGAATCTAAATTCATAGTCTTTTTTTATTGTGAAACAACAAGGTTCCCGGGCACGCACCCGATGCAAAGCATCGTGGAAGGGTGGGGTTCTTATAGAATTAATTGAAATATTAAATTATATAATGTAAAATATAAATTAATAAAAGTTTTGAATTTTATATTATAAAGGAGAGAATTTAAAATGAGAAAAATAAATTTTAGATATAACAAAAATAGTCCAACTTTGCTATATATTATGGTTATTATAGGGATAGTAATAGGAATTCTTCTTTGTTATGAGTTTCTTATTTATTTAGGATTTGCAAGTACAAATGAGCCACAATATTTTAAAGACCATCCTAAGCATGCAGTATATTTGATTTTTGGATTAATTCCGATTTCTATGTTAGTACCTTTTTGGATTGTCTTTAAATTTTGGAGTAGAGAAGATGAAGAAGCAGAGCTTGAATTATATGATGATTATGCAATTTTAAAAATGAGAAATGAAAAAATTAAAATCCAAGAAGGAGAATTGGAGATAAAATTTCCACAACCACAGGCAATTTTATATACTACATACGTATTAAAATTACCTGAACAAAAAATCGTCTTTGTAGGTTCTTTAAAAGAAAAAAGAAAATCAAAGCTATCTTTAAACATTGCAATAAAAGAGTTATCAGCTTATGAAAGTAAAAAATAATAGTAATTATGTATTTTACGAATTATTAATATTTAATTTGATGATAAATTATTTAAACAGTAGAAATTAAAAATCTACTGTTTTTTTGTGTTATAATTTGCTTTTTTTATTTTAAATTGGTATAATAAGTATGAAAAAACATACTTATTATATGGAGGAAGATATGAAAAGTAAAAAAGATGAGAAACTTCATGCTTGGACTGCGAAGGTAGGAACTAAAGGACAAATTGTTATTCCAAAAGAGGCAAGAGAAATTTTTTCTATAGAAACCGGAGATAATTTGCTAATTCTTGGAGATGAGAGAAGAGGATTGGCAATTATGAATGGAGATGTAGCATCAAAATTTTTGATGAATATTCAAGGTGATTTAAGTGAGGAAGATTAAAATATTGAAATTTATAGTTATATTACTTTTAGTTGTAGTTGTTTCTGTTGTAATTTATGCAATTTATAATCTAAATTATGACTATTCAGGTGAAAAGTTTAGGAAGAACAAGGCTTCAAGTTTAGGCTTAGAAGAAAAACAATTTAATTTAAAAAATGGAAATGTAATAAATTATGTTGAAGGTCCAAAGAATGGTCCGGCTATTCTATTATTGCATGGACAAATGGTAGATTGGAAGGATTATCGTACTGTATTTCCTGAATTAGTAAAAAAATATCATGTCTTTGCACTTGATTATTATGGACATGGAAAGTCAAGTAAAAATCCTGATTTATACAATATTGAAAACATAGGTTCCGATATTGCATCATTTATTCAAGAAAAAATTGGAGAAAAAACAATTATTTCAGGACATTCATCAGGTGCACTTATTACTGCATATCTAGGTGCTAAATTTCCACAAAATGTAAAAGCGATTATTTTGGAAGATGGACCATTTTTTGCAACAGAAAAAGGACGTGCTGAAAATACATTTTCTTATAAAACTTTCGAAAATATTCACAATTATTTAACTGAAAAACCTAATACTACTTATTTTGAACATTATCTAAAGAATGATCCGATGAGAAAACTGTTTAATGAGGGTGGAAAAGATAATTGGGATAAAATTGTGGCTAAACCTGCAATGAAAAGATTTCAAAAGGATAAAACTAAGATACCGGTTGTTTGGTATTATCCACCAAAGTTAGGAGTAAATACTTTACTTCAATTAACAGCTAATTTACAAGATAAAACAGGTGATTATGACTTAAGATTCGGAGATGCATTCTATGATTTCAGTTTCTTTAAGGGAATAAAACAAGAGGAATTGTTAAAAGAAATTACTGTTCCAACTTGTATATTACATGTAAAGGCACCAAAAAATACAGCACCTTCTTATTATAATAAAGATGGACTTCTGATTTCTGCAATGGATGAAAAAGATGCAAAGCGTGTTAAAGAATTAATTAAAGGTAGTACTTTAATTGAGGGATTCGATTCTATGCACGACATTCACGGGGATCAGCCAAAAGAATATTTGGAAAAAGTAGAAGAATTTTTAAATAATATAGAAAAGTAAAATTGGTAGATTAGAATTCATTGGAGGAATATATGATAGGCATTTATTTAAGTGGAACAGGAAACACAAAACATTGTGTTGAAAAACTTGTAAATTTGATAGATGATAAGTCAAAATGTGTTCCTTTAGAATTTCCACAGATTATAGATTTATTAAAAGAAGAGGATGTAATTTTTTTAGGATATCCAACTCAATTTTCTAATGCTCCATTTATGGTACGAGATTTTATTAAGAAAAATAGTTCTCTTTGGAAAGGTAAAAAAGTTTTTTGTGTAAATACAATGGGACTTTTCAGTGGAGATGGAGCGGGATGTACTGCAAGAATTTTAAAAAAATATGGAGCAGAAATTCTGGGAGGCATACAGATAAAAATGCCTGACTCCGTTTGCGACAGTATGCTTTTGAAAAAATCTATTGAAGAAAATAGGCAAATAGTAAAAAATACAGATAAGCGATTAGAAGAAGTTGCAGAACAGATTAAAAAGGGAAAATATCCAAGAGAAGGACTATCTTTCATATCACATTTGAAGGGACTTTTTGGTCAAAGATTATGGTTTTATCGTAAAACTATGGGATATACTGATAAATTAAAAATAAACGATGATTGTAATGGTTGTGGTTTATGTAGTAGGGTTTGTCCGATGAAAAATATCCGCATAAAAGATAAAAAGGCAGTTCCTGAAAACAAATGCACAATGTGTTATAGATGTATAAGTCTATGTCCACAAAAGGCAATTACTTTACTTGGAGATAAGATAATTGAACAGTCTAGGTTTGAAAAATATGTATAATAATGTGACGATGAATATAAAGGATTAAATAAGTTGAAGTTTTAGGATAAAATTATGAAGATATTGGAAATTAGAAAAAACAAAAAGCAGTATATGGAGCTTCTGCTTCTTGCTGATGAACAAGAAGATATGATTGACAAATATATTGATAGAGGAATAATGTTTATTTTAGAGGATAATGGTGTTAAATCTGAATGTGTAGTTACTGATGAGGGAAATGGAGTTCTTGAAATAAAAAATATTGCTACAAACCCTAACTTTCAAAGAATGGGTTACGGAAAAATTCTAATTGATTTTGTTATTACTAAATATAAAAATCATTTTTCTACATTACAAGTTGGTACGGGAGATAGTCCTAAAACTATTGATTTTTATTTGAAATGTGGATTTTCTCGCTCTCATACTGTCAAAAATTTTTTTACGGATAATTATAATCACCCAATATATGAAGACGGTATCCAATTGGTTGATATGATTTATTTGCGTAGATATTTATAAATTTGGTTTTGTTCAAGCTAAAATATAGCAGTTTAACAGTAAGTCAATATGATTTACTGTTTTTTTATATTTGAAATATCAATAAATATGATGTAAAATATAAAATAATAGGAAAAGATTTTTAGGAGGCGGATATGTGGTTAATAATTGGTATTGGAGCGATAGTTTTTGCAATATTGAATATTGTATTTTCACTTAATAATAAAAATTCAAAATGGTTCGGGTTTATAAGTTTATCACTAACAGCATTGACTGTATGTGCATTTTATTCTGAAGCTTCAAGCCATGTACTTAAAGAAGATTGGAGTGCACTTATGGATGTCGTTCCATCAGTTAGTAGGATATTATGGTTTTGCGTTTTTATGTCTATTTTAATAAATGCGATTCCGCTTTTTAGAGATAAGAAATAGAAAAATAATTTAAACAGTAAGTCAATATGGATTTACTGTTTTTTTGTATTTGAAATGTTAATAAATATGATGTAAAATATAAAATAATAAGAAATATTTTTAGGAGGCGGATATGTGGTTAATAATAGCAATTGGAGCGATAAATTTTGCTTTAATAGGTCGTATTAAGGAATATAAAGGTGAAAATTTCATAGTTTTTAAAAGGATAAGTTTGTTGATAACTGCATTATGTTCTATTAATTTTATTTATTCCGCTATAATTTATAATTCCTATTTTTCCAATACCAGTTGGAGAATGCTTTTAGAGACAATGCCTGGAGATTCTAAAAATGTATTAATTTGCATTGGCCTTTCTATTTATGTAAATTTTGTTCCGATTTCTATTTTTAGAAAATAGTCAAAATATAGCTAAATAAAATTGATTTAAAAGGGGGAGATAATATTGGCTAGTTGGAGCGGTATAAGGAAAAAACTTGAAAAAGAATATCTTGCTGAAAGTCTTCAAGGACATATTCAATATTTTGCTACAACTTATAGCAAAAGTCCTGACCATGAGGGACGAGCAGCAATAAGATATGACGGAAAAGAAATCATCAAAGGTTGTTTTTGGAATAACTGGTTTAAAGCCGATTTATTTCCTAAAGATGAAAAATACGAAGAAAGAATGAAAAAAGAAAATGCATTTATGGACGATACAGCTTTAAAATTGGGAGTATTTGACCAACGTTGTTTTTATAAAGCCTTTGCAGAATTTGATAATCAAAGTGTTGAAATGAGCCTAAAAAGTGAAAATTTACTCGTAAGAATTTTCACGATTTTAGATAGACGAGTTGGAAAAAGAAAGTTACTTCAAATGAAAGAAACAATAGAAAATGAACCTGATACATTTCAGGAGTTCTATGCAATTCGTATGAATGCTGAAGGACTGGTTTAAGTTTATAAAAATAAATATATTATAAAGTGAGGGGATAGGAAATGAAAAAAAGAATTGCGTTATTGGTTTATCCTGATTTTAGTTTGCAAGAAGTTGCAAATCTAATGTATATATTTCGTTGGTATTTTGATACTTTTACCGATGTAATATATACAGAATTAAGCCCCGTTAGGAGTGAAGAAGGAATTTTGATAAATCCTGTAAAAACTTGTTCTGAGTTTTGTAAAGATGATTATGATTGTTTGATTCTTTCTGGATGTAGCGACTTAAGACAACCAATACGAAATAAAAAAATCAAAGAATTTTTAGAAAGTTTTGTAAATGATGATAGTTTTGTCATTGGTGCAATTTGTTCCAGTCCGATATTTTTAGCACAAGCAGGTTTGTTGAAAGGTAAAAAATATACGGATTCTTTATTTGTTGAAATGAGAGAATCATTTGCCTTTATTGAAGAAAATAATTTTTTACCACAATCAGTAGTTGAAGATGGAAATATTATAACAGCTGTTGGAAATGCATTTAATGAATTTGCAGTACATGTTGCTAGAAAACTTGGTTATGATTGTCCTGATAAAATATTAAGTGGTTATACTGACTCAAATGACATTAATGACTATATACATCATCTTCCTGAAGATGAAATATTAGAATTTAAAGAAGAATTTAAAGAATTCTTTTAAACAGTAAGTCGTAAGATTTACTTTTTTTTGCTATATTGAATTTGAATTTTATTTATTATTAACGTTAAGCCCTTAATAAAGGCTTATTCCTTATACGTCATCTTGAGCGAAACGTAGTGTAGTCGAAAGATCTCATACTTTTGCTTTAGCAAAAGTAAATGTATCGCAGATACATACAATAAAAGACTTTAGGATAATTTCATAGAAGTTATATAAATGTTATATTGTTTATTTAAGTCCTTTACAGGACTTACTATTATTTGTAAACAAATAATAGTAGTGAGATCTCTCCGCTCCATTCGTTTCACTCATTTCGGTCGAGATGACGTGTTAGGGGCGTTGTTTTGCTTAATATCGTCACGTGAATTATATTATTTTTTATGCAATTTTTAAATTCATTTTTTAATAATATTTGAAGTTTATTTACTTTTAACGTTAAGCCCTTAATCGAAGATATTTCCCAAACACGTCATCTCGACTGGAGCAGAGCGGAATGGAGAGATCTCATACTTTTGCTTTAGCAAAAGTAAATGTATCGAAGATACATAAAATATGTAAATCCCCTAAAGCCCACAAGCATATCAACTTAAATTGAATGAAATATATACTTATGATATAATCATAATAAAGTATTTGCTATGAAAATTTAGATATAATCTTCTTAAATAGAAAGGAGTAAAAAATGGTTTTAAATGAAAAACAATTAATATATGGTTATGATTATTACTTCAAAAATGAAAATAGACCTAGAAGTATTGTTGAGGTTTCTGAATATAATGGAGAAAGTGCAATTATAATAAATTGTACTCAATTGGATGATAGTTCTAATTCAAAGTACAAAACTGCAAAGGCAAGAAAAAATGTTGTAAATGAATGGTGTGATTTTTTAATAAAAAATCCAACGGCTTTTACAGAACTTACATTTTGTACAAGAATGCCACAAGAGTTGTTTAATGCGGTTTGTTCACAACAAAATCTTAAAAAATTATATATTAAATGGGGAGTTTATCCAGATATTTCAAAGATTTCAAATCTTGTAAATCTTGAATTCCTTCATTTAGGTTCAGGTTCAAGTGTGGAAAGTATTGAACCAATTTCGAAATTAGAAAATTTAGTAGCTTTAACAGTTGAAAATTTTCAAAAAATTGACGATTATAGTCCACTTACAAAACTTAAAAAATTGGAAAGTCTTACAATTGAGGGGGATTGCTTTGCTCCGAAAAATATTCATATAGATTCTATTGATTTTTTGAAAGATATGAAGCAATTAAGATTTTTTAGATTTTTTACAAGTATTGTAAAAAGTAAGGATTATACTCCACTTTTAAGTCTTGAAAATATAGAACATTTATCTATTAAGCCGTTTAAAGAAGTTAATAAATTATATGATGAGATAATTAAATTACCTAAATTAAAATATGGAACAATTGTATTTAATCCCGAATTTTATAAAAAATAGAGGTGTTATAATGAAAAATGCAGTTATATACATACATGGGAAATGCGGGAATTCTGTTGAAGCAGAACATTATAAAAAATTTTTTAGTGATGAATATAAAATTATTGGCTTTGATTACAAATCTGAATTTCCTTGGGATGCCAAGATAGAATTTTCAAAGTTTTTTGATTCCATAGTCTCTGAATATGATGATATTTACTTAATAGCAAATAGTTTGGGAGCTTATTATTCTATGCTTGCATTATCGGATAAGAAAATTAAAAAAGCTATGTTTATTTCACCAGTTGTAGATATGGAAAAAATAATTTTAAATATGATGAAAATGTCGAATGTTTCAGAGGAAGAATTATATAAAGAAAAAGAGATTTCAACATCCTTTGGTGAGACTTTGTCTTGGAAATATCTTAGCTATGTTAGAGATAATCCAATAGAATGGAATGTACCAACAGATATTCTCTATGCAGAAAATGACTTTCTAACTTCTTTGGAGACTATGACGAATTTTGCAAATAAAACTAATTCTAGTCTTACTATTATGAAAAATGGAGAGCATTATTTTCACACTGAAGAACAAATGAATTTCTTGGATAATTGGTTTAGTGAATTTATATAGTATTAGCTTAAGTTTGGTCGAATTTGAGAGGATTAAGTGAGAAGTTGTGTATAATAAATTTACAAAAATGTTACTAAGATATTAATTAGTAGGTTTTTGTTTTAAAATAATATAAAGTAAATGCTGAATATATTGAATAGAATATGTTATTATGATATGGTTTAACAAAATTTAAACAAAATTAATGTTATGTTAATACGAAATTATAAATTTAAAGATATGAATGTTTTGAAAATGAAGACAGATAGAATTTTAGAAAAACTAAGAAATTCTTAAATAAAAAAATCTAAAAATTGGACGAGAAGACTATTTATCGGAAGTAGATAAGTAGTCTTTTTTGTGTGAACAAAAAGTTATTATTTATTTGTTTATTATGATTTTTGTAATATTAAGGTATTGACAATTAAGTTAGTTAGTGTTAATCTATTATTACCGATAGTTATGTCGGTAAGGAGGACAAAATGACTAGAGAACGACTAACATCAAGAGAAAGAAAATTGAAAATACAAAATATTGCATTAGATGTTTTTACAAGAAAAGGATATAAAAACACAAGTATGTATGATTTAGTACAAGCTACTGGACTGTCCACAGGAGGTTTGTACCACTATTATAAAAGTACAACTGAAATTCTATACGATTTGATGTTAAGAGGTTGTAAATATCGAGAAGACATTATTGAAAAAAAGATATGTGAAATTTCTAAGCCTTTAAGTGTAGAGTTATTAGCTGAAATTACTGTTGATAGGGCACTTTCTACTAATATATTTATTCCAATATATGTTATGTTTTTGCAGTCAATGAAGGAAGATGAAGACTTACAGGAACTTTATAAAAAATTACAGGACAGTTATATCAAAAATTTTAAACGAATGCTGGATGAATATGACTATGGAGAAATTTGTGAAGAATCTTTGAAATTACTCAATGATTTACTTAATACTATTATCTTGAGTTGTGAGACATTGGGAATTAGGGAACATTTAGTTTCACAACGTCAAGTTCTTGAGAAAATGATAATTGATGTTTTAATGATAAATAGAGAAGAGGTGTAATTAGATGAATAAAGATAGTAAAGAGCTCTTAACAGCTAAACCGTTACAAATATTAATTAAACTTTCATTGCCGGCAATATTAGGGATGATTGTTATCGGCTTATATCCGCTAATGGATGGGATTTTTGCCGGCCAGATACTTGGAGAGAAAGCTATGACCGCTGTAGGAATTGCCACTCCGTTCACATATATCAATACGGGTATTGCAACTTTAATTGGGGTAGGTTCAGCGTCACTATTATCCAGAGCCATTGGAGAAGGAAATCAAAAAATAATAGATAAAGTTATGGGAAATCTTTGTTTTTGGATTCTAACATTGTCAACAATTGTTACTGTTTTAGGGATCTTATTTTGCCAACAATTACTTAGTATATTTGGTGCAAAAGGAGAACTTTTAAATCTTTCTACTCGTTATTTACGAATTATTTTTATAGGGTCTATTTTTGTAAATTTCGCGCAGGCAGCAAATATGGTTATGCGTGGCGAGGGGTTGATGAAACGAGCAATGCTTATTATGGGAATTGGTGCAGGTGTAAATATATTGTTGGATCCGATTCTTATGATACTATTTAGAGAGCGTGGTATTGAAGGTGCTGCTGTCGCTACGATAACAGCACAATTTGTTCAGGCAATTTTTACTCTTTGGTATTTTAAGAAAAAAAGTAAAGTTGTAAAAATTGGGATAATTAGAAAAGAAGGGGATATAACCGTAGATATGTTTTCCGTAGGTGTTTCTGCTATGCTTATGCAGGTGTTAACTATTATTCAGCAGAGTTTTCTTTATAGTCAAGCTTTTCGTTATGGTGGAGAAACATCCGCAGCTATTATGGCGGCTATCTTAAGAATACAGGCTTTTTCATTCATTCCACTTTGGGGAATGAGTCAAGGATTACAACCTGCTATTGGTGCCAATTTTGGAGCAGAGCAGTATGACAGGGTCAAAAAAATATTCAATGTTTTCGCTATCAGTTCTATTATATTAGCTGCTTGTTTTTGGATACCTTCAGAAATTTTTGCTAAACCAATTCTTGGATTATTTGGATTATCCGATGAAACACTATTTTTAGCTATTCCGAATTTCCGCATAATGTACAGTATTTTTATTGCTTATGGGGTAATGATTATGACTATAACATTTTTTCAAGCGATTGGAGATGGTAAAACAGCCGGTATTTTAGTTATGTTAAGACAGATAATTTTGTTTATTCCAGCTGTAATTTTATTACCTCGTATGATTGGGGCACAGAGCCTTTGGTACGTTTTGCCAATAATTGATGGAGTCGTTGTGTTACTAGGAATTCAGAGATATTTTATGGCAGTAAAAAAAATGGAGAAAAAATAGATTATATAGAAAAACGGTAAATTGTGAATGATTTACTGTTTTTTATTATGAAACAACAAGGTTCCCAGGAACCCACCCGATGCGAAGCATCGTGGAAGGGTAGGGTTCTTATTGATGAAAATAAAAGATAATATATTATGTAATTGAAAAAATTAGTCGAAAAATTGAAAAATCCCCAAAAAAGATAAAAAACTAATTCGAGTATTACTATTATGAAGAATGGAGAGCATTATTTTCATACCGAAGAACAAATGTATTTTTCGGATAATTGGTTTAGTAAATTTATAAAAAATGAGTAAAATAATTTCACTAAAATAGTTGTTATAAATTAAAAAGCAAGGATTAGAAAAATACAGCGATGTATTTTTAGGAGAATATGTAGATGGAAAGTTAATTCTAGCTCCTTATAGTTCAAAATAACAAAGATTAAATAGATAGTAAAAATGCTATTTTTTTGTTTATAAATAAGGAATAAAATAGTGAAAATTTAAATATGTGCAAGGATGGCTGTGTTAAGAAATTTATATAGGGATTTAAATTTTGTTATATTTAACAATGAAATGAATATCTTAAATGGTAAATGTGATATAATTACAAAAAAATATAACAAAATCTATTTATTAACAAATTACTTGTATAATTCACAGTTGGGTTTATTTTTTATATTTTTATTCATTAGGGCAATTTTTTTCAAAAAAGCACCTACATAATATGTAGATGCTCAAATTGAAATTTAAAATAAAAAAATATATCTTATTATAAATATTTTTAACCTATTTACTATTGATTAATATTCTTTTTTCTCCATAATTATAATTGAAGATTTTACTGATAATCCAATCATAATAAGACCTATTAAAACTATTCCTATACAAATCATTGACATTGAAGATTTATTGAAAAGTTCAGCCAATTTTGTAATTAAGTCGGATTTTTCTTTTAGGAATGTAGATAATGCAAATATAACAAAGTAAGTTATCACCATAATAAGTCTACCTTTTTCTGCGCCGTATTTCAGTATAAAGGGCAACTGAATAGCAGACATCAGAATACTTGCTATCAAAGTAATAATTGAAATGAAAACTATATATTCTATAGTCATTATATTTTGAATTGTTAACAAAATAAATATACATATAGAACCAATTAGCCCAAATGCAAAGGCAAAAAATAATTTACTCAAAACGTAGCTACTCTTTTTGATAGGCATTGAAAAGGCATATTGCTCAAAATTTGATTTGGTATCATATCCAAAAGAAATAGCGGTTAAAATTAGCGGTATCATTGCACATATGAGAGGAATCATAAAAATTGCATTTTCATAAATTCCATAAATAGCAAGGGCAACACAAATAGTAATTGTTAATAATAAAGTCTTTTTTAAAGTTGCTATGTCTTTTAAAATTAATGCAGTCATTATTTTTTCACTCCTTTCACGAAATAAATCATAATATCTTCAATAGATGGTTTTTGAAATATAATGCTATTTGGAATGAGGTTCTTTTTAACAAGTAACTCTTGTCCAAAGGAATGTACTCTTCTTCCTACGATTGCTTCTTCATCAATACTTGTTACCTCTTCATTTGATAAAGTACAAATACCATAGTTTTCTTTTAATTCATCCTTTGTTTCCATAAACAAAATTTTTCCGTCATTAATAAAAGCAATATAATCAGCCACCTTTTCCAAGTCGGATAAGATATGTGAAGAAATAAGAATTGTGTGGTTTTCATCTTGCATAAAATCAAGTAACAAATCTAAAATTTCTTCTCTTACAATAGGATCTAATCCACTTGTTGCTTCATCTAGAATAAGAAGTTCTGCATTATGAGATAAAGCAACAGCCATAGAAAGCTTCATTTTCATACCTCGAGAATAGTTTTTAATAATTTTTTTCTCTGGCAAATTGAATTTTTCTTTAAATTTATAGAATGAATTTTTATTCCATTTTGAATAAACCCTTGAACAGAATTTTTCAACATCTATCAATGTCATTTCTTCTGGTACTAATAAATCATCAAATACAATCCCGAGTTTATCTTTAAGACCAACACTACTAGGATTTATCTCATCTAAAATTTTTATCTCTCCAGAATCTTTGTTTAACAAGCCTAGGAGTAGCTTTATTGTTGTACTCTTTCCCGCTCCGTTCTGACCAATGTACCCAACTATTGTTCCTTTAGGAATAGTAAGATTTATCGGTCCTAGCTTAAAGTTATCAAACTGTTTTACTAAATCTTTAATTTCAATAGCATAATTACTCATACTTTCCCTCCACATAGCTTTTTAACATCTGTACCAATTCATCATTAGTAATTCTTGCAATTTCTGAAAGTTCTACTATTTCTTGTAGTTTTTCTTCAATTTTTTTTAAATATTCTTCTCTGATTAATTCTTTATTTTGAGCTGCAACAAAGTTACCTTTACCTTGTACCGAGTTTATAAATCCATCAAGTTCCAATTCGTCATAAGCTCTTTTTGCTGTAAGCATACTGATTCTGAGTTCCTTAGCTAAAAATCTGATTGATGGTAATTGTTCTCCAACTTTTAAATCTCCTGAAATTATTTGTACTTTTATTTGATTTTTTATTTGTAAATAAATCGGGTCATCGCTCGAATTGTTAATTTGTATATTCATCATCTATCTCCTGCTGTTTATTGTGTTCTAACTGTTGTTATTATAACATAACACTAAAAAGAATTCAACCCCTATATTATTGAATGAAGAGATTATAGTTGTTAAAAACTAGATGAGAAAATATAATACTATTAAATATTTAGAAATATAAGAGAATACAAACAATTAGAAGTTAAAGCCCATCGAATTCGAGGGGTTATAAAAAGCAAACCTACTCATTACGAGTAGGTTGTTTTTTCTTTATTTACTCACTACGAATACTACTGACGGAGAGTTTTCTTCGTCGAATTTGTCTTTTTTGAAGTTTCCGTAGATTTTGTATTTTAGTCCGAGTCTATTTACGAATGAAATTAGGTCATCAACTAGTAGTGGAACTAAAAGTTGTGTGTTTTCAAAGCTTTCGTTTTCTGTTGTAAGAACTGTGTTAAAACGGATTTTGCTGTTTTCTCTGTAATAACTTCTTGTGAATTTTACTTTTGTTCCTAGAGTCGGTAAGGCTCCAAGGAATAGGTCGTTTTTAAGAATGAAAGGTTTAAAGTTTACCCAGCTTAATACTAATTTTCCGTTTTCTTTTAGTAAGTCCATAATTTTTAAAATGAAGCTACATATTTGGTTTATGTCTTCCAAATGTGCAATTGTTGTCCCAATGCAATAGCAGACGTCGAATTTTTCTTCAAAGTCTAATTCTAACATATTTTTTTCATATACTTTGAGTCCTTTTTTTCTTGCTTCTTCTACCATACTTTCTTCTAAGTCGATGCAAGTTACATTTTTTCCTAAGTTTTCTAAGTTTTTTGCAACGAGTCCTGTTGCACAGCCTATGTCTAAATAGTCTTTTCCATCTGAAATATTATTTAAAAAATTTAATTGTGCTTCATTTGTTGGAAAAATATCTTCATAGTATTTACATATTTCTTTATAAAATTTATTCATAGAAGCCTCCATTCTAAAAAATATAATGTTATAATTGATTATACCCAAATTTTTTAAAACAACTTTTTGTTTAGTTAGCATTTTGCATTGTTTTGTGGTAAAATATATTCGAATAGATTAATTATATTTAGGAGGCAATTGATGAAATTTTTTATTGACACAGCTAATGTTGATGAGATAAGAGAGATAAGTAAATGGGGTATTCTTGACGGCGTTACTACGAATCCATCTTTGATAGCGAAAGAGGGAAGAGATTTTGTTGAAGTTATTACTGAAATCACTTCAATCGTTGACGGACCTATTTCAGCGGAAGTTATCAGTCTTGAAGCTGAAGGAATGGTAAAAGAAGCTAGAGAACTTTGTAAGATAAATAAGAATATTGTAATAAAAATTCCTATGACTGAAGAGGGACTAAAGGCTGTTAATGTTTTAAGTAAAGATGGAATAAAGACAAATGTTACTTTGATTTTTTCAGCAACTCAAGCACTTCTTGCAGCAAAGGCAGGAGCAACTTATGTAAGTCCATTTTTAGGAAGACTTGATGATATTAGCTCTGAAGGAATGATTTTAATTGAAGATATTTTTGAAGTTTTCAGTAATTATGCGATTACAACTGAAATCATTGCCGCATCTGTAAGAACTCCAATGCATGTTCTTCAAATTGCAAAGAGCGGAGCAGATATTGCAACAGTACCTTATAAGGTGTTCAAACAAATGTTAAAACATCCACTAACTGATATAGGAATTGAAAAGTTTTTAAAAGATTGGGAAAGTGTTAAATAATAGGAGGAAACTATGGATAGAAATTTAACTTTAAATTTAGTAAGAGTTACAGAAGCTGCGGCAATTCGTTCTTCATATTTTTTAGGAAAAGGCGATAAAAACGGTGCAGATGGAGCGGCTGTTGAAGCAATGAGATCAATGTTCAACGAACTTCCAATGGAAGGAACTGTTGTTATCGGAGAAGGTGAAATGGACGAAGCTCCTATGTTATATATCGGCGAAGTTGTAGGAAACGGACAAAAAGGAGTTGCAAAGGTTGATATTGCAGTTGACCCTGTTGACGGAACCTCTCTTGTAGCAAATGGATTGCCAAATGCGATTGCAGTTGCTGCTTGTGCACCTGCGGGTTGTTTATTACATGCACCTGATATGTATATGGATAAGATTGCAGCGGGTCCTTTAGCAGTTGATTGCATACATATTGATTTACCTATCGAAATGAATATAAGAAGACTTGCGAGAGCTTTAGGAAAAGAAGTTGGAGAAGTTACAGTTAGTATTTTAAATAGAGAAAGACATCAAGATATTATAGATAGAGTTAGAAAACTTGGTGCGAGAATAAAACTTTTTGAAGCCGGAGATATTGCTCAAGCCATTGCAACTTGTATTGATAATAGTGGTTGTGATTTAATGGTTGGAATCGGTGGGGCACCTGAAGGTGTTTTAGCTGCTGCGGCAATTAAAGCATTGGGTGGAGTTTTCCAAGGAAGACTTGTTCCTGCTGATGAAGAAGAATTTAGAAGATGTGAAGCTATGGGACTTGAAGATCCACTAAAAGTTTTAGAAATGAATGACTTAGTAAAAGGGGATGAAGTTTTATTTGCTGCAACAGGGGTAACTGATGGCGAACTTATTAATGGAGTTAGACATATTGGTAATGATAGAGTTAAGACTTACTCTGTTGTAATGAGAGCAGAAACAGGAACAATTAGAAATATTGAAGCAACTCATAGAATTTCTAAAAAACCTGAATATGCAAAGATAAAGAGATAGTATGAATATAGAACTTTTAAAAGGAAAATATCTTGATGAATTAAAAACTATTGCAAAGTCTTATGGAATTGCAAATGTTTCAAAGTATAAAAAGAATGAATTAATATCTGAAATTTTAAAGGCAGATAATGGATTTGAAAGTGAGGAGTCTGAAAGAGTAAGTATAGATGAGTCTGTTGAAAATGATTCAAAGACTAATACAAAAACTGTATGTGGGCTTATTGATATTACTGCAGATGGTTATGGTTTTTTGCGTTCAAATGGCTATGACTCAGGGGAAGAAGATATCTATGTATCACCAACTCAGATAAGAAGATTCAGACTTAAAAAAGGAGATAAAATTTTAGGCTTAACTAGAGAAAGTAAAGAAAGTGAAAAATTTTCTCCACTTATTTATATAAATGAAATAAATGATATAAAGGTTTCAGAATTAAAAGCTAGAAAAGATTTTGACGATTTAATTCCGATTTATCCAAATGAAAAATATACTTTAGAAACTGAAAAAGATGAGGTTTCAACTAGAATAATTGACTTTTTAGTACCGATTGGAAAGGGGCAGAGAGCTTTAATAGTAGCTCCTCCAAAGGCGGGAAAGACAAGCCTACTTCGTTCAATTTTAAAAGGCATAGAAATCAATAATCCAAAGAGTAAAATTTTTGTTTTATTAATTGGAGAAAGACCAGAGGAAGTTACAGAAATGAAGAGATTTACAAAAGCTGAAGTAATAGCTTCAACTTTTGATGAATTACCTCAAAATCATATAAGACTTGCAGAATTTGTACTTGAAAGAGCAAAAAGACTTGTAGAGCTTGGAGAAGATGTTGTTATTTTGGTTGACAGTATAACAAGACTTTCAAGAGCCTACAATGTAAATACACCGTCCTCCGGAAAAACTCTTACGGGTGGACTTGATCCTTTTGCTTTGCATAAGCCGAAAAGATTTTTCGGCTCTGCGAGAAATGTTGAAAATGGTGGAAGTTTAACCATAATTGCAACAACTCTTGTGGATACGGGAAGCAAAATGGACGATATGATTTATGAAGAATTTAAGGGAACGGGAAATATGGAAATTCATTTGAGTAGAAAACTTTCGGAACTTAGAATTTTCCCTGCCATTGATATTTATAAATCAGGAACAAGAAAAGATGATTTACTTTTGACAGAAGAAGAAATACAATCTGCAAATTTAATTCGTAGAAAACTTTCAAATACAAATACTAACGAAATTATGGAAAATTTAGTAAAAAACATAAAGAAAACTGAAAACAACAAGGAATTTTTCAAAGCTATCTTAAAAAATAATTAAAAATTAAAGTTTCGATTTGAAACTTGAAGGAGATTTAAATGAAAATTTTAGTTGTGTATTATTCCTATTCAGGAATAACTAGAAAATTAGCGGAAGATATCGCTTTGATTACAGATGGTGATTTGTTGGAATTAAAACCGCTAAGACCTTATTCATTTTCATATAATACAGCTGTAAAAGAAGCTAGAATTGAAATTGATAAGGGATACTGTCCACCTTTAACTGAAGAAATAGGAAATATTGATGATGTAGATGTAGTTTTTATAGGCTCACCTAATTGGCTTAAGACTTTTGCACCACCAGTTCTTACTTTTTTACGTAATGCAAATTTGGATGGCAAAACAATTATTCCTTTCTGCACTCATGGTGGTGGAGGTTTTGGAATGATGATTGATGATATAAAGAAAGAATGTAAAAATTCCATAGTAAAAGACGGATTAGCCTTAAGTGGATTTTACGATTTTGATGAATTACAAAAATGGCTAGAAAATAATTTATAAAATTATGGATTTTAAAGAAAAACTCAACTTTGCGAAAGGTTGAGTTTTTTTCTATACTAGTTTTATAAAGTTTTATACTATTTTAAATTTTTTATTCAATTATAATTGAATATGAAACTTTATGAGATCTCTCGACTACGCTCGAGATGACGTGTTAGGATAGTTTGTTTTTCAAAGTGCTATGACGTGAAACTTTTTATTTTTATATAATTTCTTATAATAATTCTTGATGTTTATCTGCCGTTTACGTTAAGCTACTAATCGAAGATATTTTCTTAAACGTCATCTTGAGCGAAACGTAGTGTAGTCGAAAGATCTCATACTTTTGCTTTAGCAAAAGTAAATGTATCGAAGATACATACAATGTAAAAGTCTTTTGGATAATTTTGTTGTAATTATATATAACTGTTTATATTTCTGAAATAAATCTTAACGAAAGTATTAATTAACTTTTTATAGAATTAAAAAACTCAACTTTGAAAAAAGCTGAGTTTTTGTTTTTATCCTATTTATTTATGATTTGAAAGTCCGAATTTGTTTAAAAAATGGAATATTAAACTTAATACTACTGCAACCATACTTGCAAGAACCATTCCTTTTAATTGCATTCCAAAGAAATTAATTGAAATTCCACTAAGTCCCGTTACGAATACAATTGAAGTCAAAATCAAATTTTGGCTATTTGAGTAGTCAACTTTTGAATCAACTAAAAGTCTTATTCCTGAAGTTCCAATCATTCCGTAAAGTAAGAATGTTATTCCACCAATTACATTTCCCGGTATGCTTTGAATTAACATACTTAAAGGTGCGATAAATGCCATACAGATTGAGATCACTGCTGCTCCTGCAATTACATAAACTGAATAAACTTTAGTAACTGCCATAACACCAATGTTTTCTCCGTAAGTTGTTGTTGGAACTCCACCTACAAGAGCGGATAACATAGTTGAGAAGTTATCGGCAAAGATACTTCTGTGTAAGCCCGGATCTTCTAAAAGATTTTGACCTATTATATTACTTGTTACAACTTGATGACTTATATGTTCTGAAGTTATTACGAGTAATGCTGGAAGCATTATCAAACTTGCTTTGAAGTCAAAAATTGGAAATTGAAATTCCGGTATTGTAAATAATGTTGAAGATGTAACTGTAGAAAAGTCAATCATTCCAAAAGCTAAAGCTGCAATATATCCACAGATGATAGCAATAAGGATTGGAATTGTTCCTAAAAATTTTCTAAATACAACTGAACCTAAAATCGCAACTGAAAGAGTGATTAAAAATACATAAACATCAGCATTAGTTGAAGTTTCAGTCAATATATTTGCACCTATTTTTCCGCCTCTTATTGTATTTCCTGCAAGTTCAAGACCAATAAGAGAAACAACAGCACCCATTGCTGCAGGTGGAAGCACAATATTTATCCAATCTGTTCTGAATTTATAGATTAAATACGCTAAGATACAACCTAAAAATCCTGTTGTAGCAAAAGCACCGAGTGCATATCTATAACCCATAGTGTTTATAATAACAGTACCTACTCCCAAAAAGGCAAAACTTGAACCTAAATAGGCGGGTGCCTTTCCTTTTGTTATAAAAATAAACAACAATGTACCTATACCATTCATCAAAAGAACAATACCGGGGTTTACATTAAATAAAATCGGAACTAAAACTGAAGCTCCAAACATAGCAAAAGTATGTTGTAAACTCAAAGGTATAAGCATTGTAACAGGAACTTTGTCCCTTACGCCAATAATTTCTTTATTATTCATAAATCCTCCTTTGACTCAAGACTTAAAAATATATAAAAAAAATGAAACAACAACAGTTATTTCATTAATAATTAATTAAAATATTTTTAAAGCCAACAAATCTATTATTAAAATTGAAAAAGAGTGTCGCCAAAACAAAGTTATAAAAGTCAAATATATTTGTTTTAAAAAACTTAACTAAATTTGTCATAACGGACCTCCTTAAGTTTATCTTGATAATTATACAAAATAAATCGCAAAAAGTAAAGTCTTAAATTTCATAAAAATTTCTCATTTAAGATAAAAATGTGATAGGACTTAGTCGTCAATATGATAAAATTAATAACAAGAGGAATTTAGAAACAATTACAGAATATAATTAAGGTGATAGATGGAAAAGTATTTATTGAAGATGTAAATTAAAAATATTTTTAAAGAAACGGCTAATGAATGAAACAGCCGTTTTTTATGTTTAAATTATGTAAAATGATTTAACATACATACTTTTCTGTAAAATTTTAAGTATAAAAAATATATTATATTTAAGTTTATCATAAGAATAAAGATTTAAAAAGAGAAATGTATAATTTTTGAGGAAATATTATATAAAAATTCGAGATTATGTTTCTAATAAAGTTATATTTAATTATTATATTAAATTTACTTATGAATATTTTTTTCGTTAAATTTTTTTGTTGCATATCAAATCTGCTTAAAAGTATTAAATAGTTCTTGTGATATAATATTTTTCGGCATTAATCGACTTTTTGAAAAAGATAATATTTTTACTTTTTTGTAATTTATATTTAATTTTAAAAATTCTTTATCAAAAAAATATAAATTTTATTTATATTATATTGACATACCCATTTTTTTGTGATAAAATTCAAAATGAAAAAATAAATATTGGAGGGATATTATGTCTAAAAAGAAATTGAGTTTAAGAGCACTTGTTTTGATGGTGTTCACTTCTGTTTTTGGTTTCACTAACGTTACAAGATCATATTATCTTATGGGATACGCAGCTATTCCTTGGTTTATTATTTCTTGTGTAACTTTCTTTTTACCATTTGCATTTATGATTGCAGAATATGGTTCAGCTTTTAAAGATTCTGAAGGCGGAATTTATTCTTGGATGGAAAAAAGTTCAGGCGGTAAGTATGCATTTATGGTAACGTTTATGTGGTATGCATCCTATATAGTATGGATGGTAAATGTTGGTTCAGGTATTTGGATTGTTTTATCAAATGCGATTTTTGGGGTTGATAAAACACAAAGTTGGTCTTTATTTGGACTTGATTCCGTAAAAACACTAGGTATTCTTGCTATTTTGTGGATTATTATTTTAACATTTATATCCAGTAAAGGTGTAGATAAAATTAAAAAATTCACATCTTTCGGAGGTAGTGCCGTAGCATTAATTAATGTATTTTTATTTGTTGGCGGAATTTTAATGTTGCTTCTAAACAAAGGTGGAGTTGGAGATCCTATAACTGTTAATGCTTTGGCTCATTCACCAAACCCTGCTTATGCCGGTGGTTTACAAGTTTTGTCATTTATAGTTTATGCTATATTTGCTTATGGTGGTTTGGAAGTAGTAGGAGGTCTTGTTGACCAAACTGAAAATCCTGAAAAGAACTTTCCAAAAGGTATAATTATTTCAGCTGTTGTTGTATCTTTGGGATATTCATTAGGTATTTTGATTTTCGGTACATTTACTAAATGGTCATTTGCATTTACACAATTTTCAGCACAAAAAATAACTTTAGGTAATGTATCATATATTGCTATGAACCATATGGGTTATCAATTAGGTCTTGCTTTTGGTCTTGCAGAATCTGCTGCAAGAAATGTTGGACTTTGGGTTTCACGTTATATGGGAATATCAATGTTCCTTGCATTAACAGGAGCATTCTTTACTCTTATTTATTCTCCATTAAAACAATTAATTGGTGGAACTCCTAAAGAATTGTGGCCAAAATCATGGACTGAACAAAAGAATGGTGTTTATACTAAACCTATGATGTACCAAGCAATTTGTGTAATTGTAATAATTGCGATAGTATCATTCGGTGGAAAGAGTGCACAACAATTTTTCCAAATTTTAGTTTCAATGACTAATGTTTCAATGACTTTACCTTATTTCTTTATCGCTTATTCATTCTTAGCGTTTAGAAGAAATGAAAGCATAGAAAGACCTTTTGTAAGATTTAAAACATATTCAACAGTTAAAGTTGCAGTTGCAGTTACTTGCTTTATAGTTGGTTTTGCAAACTTATTTACAGTTATTGAACCTGCCATTTCATCAGGAGACTGGTTAACAACAATAATGTCAATTGCAGGTCCATTAATATTTACTTTAATAGCATTATATCTTTACAGAAGAATGGAAAAATCAAAAGAAATAGCTTAAAAATTAATTTAATTGAATGTATAAAATCACTAAAAAACGACGAGCATAAAAAAATCGTCGTTTTTTAATATATTATGTTTAATAATTAAGGTTGAGAAAGTAAAATTCTCAACCTTTTTAGTTTGTAAAAAAATTATCTGGATACTTATTCTGATATACTTCCATTTTTCTTCAAAATTGGTGAAATTCTTTTGTATAATAAGGATGTTACTATTGAAGTGACAGCAGTTTTAACTAAGTTAAAAGGTAGTACAGAAAATACCATTAATGTAAAGTAACTTTTTACAAGTGGATTTATTTTTGCTACCATTCCTACAAAAGCATTTAAGTCAATTTTTAAAAGTTTTGCATAAAGTGGGAAAATAATAAAATAATTACTTAAAGTTGCAACTATGGACATTGAAATACTACCAATAGCAAGTCCTAAAAGAGCAGATTTTTTACTTTTATTATGCTTATATATAAATGCTGTTGTCAAAACGAAAGCTGATGAAACTATTAAGTTTGAAAGCTCTCCGACATAAAAAGTTTTTGTTCCGTTAATTACAATATTTAACAAAATTTTTATACATACAATTAAAAATCCTGCTAACGGTCCCATTGCAAATCCTCCTATTAATGCGGGAAGTTCTGCAATATCCATTTCCATAAATGTAGGAGCAAAAGGTAGAGGAACTTTAATAAACATTAAAAGCACACTTATCGTTCCAAGAATTGAAATCTTTGTAATCTCTGAAATACTGAATTTTTTCTTATTCATAATAACCTCCTAAAATTTAGCAAAAAAAAATGCCATCTTTAGGGCATAAACATTTCTTCTTTCATCCAGACTTTAACTGTCGGTATTGGAATTTCACCAATTCAGCATAATGCTCGCAGACTTTACTGCCGGTGAGGAAACGACCCTCGCCCTGAAGACAAGTTGAGTATATCACAAATAATAAGTGATGTCAATAAAAATTCGTATTTTTGTCAATAAATTTTAAAAGAGTTATTTTACAACGCTTTCATAAATATTATTAATAAATAATTGTTATTCATTAAAAATATTTATAGATTGATAAAATATTTGCAAAAAAATTTTTTATGATATATAATTTATGGGTAATAAAATATTTTAAGGAGGTCGCATTGTAATGAAAATGCTTAAAAAAATCTTTACATTTGTACTTTTGTTTTCCGTTACATTCAGTTCTATTGGAATAAATACTTATGCAAAAGATACAAGTGCTTTAACCGAAGTGGAATATGTAAATGTTCCATCTCCTACTGAAGATGGAAAGAGAACTTTTACACTTAAGGGTTCCGATTTGGAAGAAAAAGATATTAAGGCGAAAGTAGTGCTTAAAGGAAGTACTGAACGCTTAACAGAAGTTGAAAAATCATTAACTTTTTCTGAAGAAACAAAAGAAAATTCAAGTAAAAAAGTTATTACTTTAAATTTTCCAAAAAATGAAAAAGAAAGTAAAACTTATGAAGTTTCTTTCAGTGTAAAGGGAAGTGATGAATCCTTTGTAGAAGAATTTAAAAAAACTGTGAAAATAAGAAAGAGTACATCAGGTGGTGGCGGAGTGGTAGTTCCTCCGGTAAATCCTGAACAACCTAAACCTGTTGAAGAGAATGCAATTTTAAAAGCAACAGCAGATAATGAAAATTTGCCAAAAGAAGGTGGAGAAGTAAATTTAACTGTATTTACTAAAAAAATTAATGATAAACATATATCTCCTGAAAATGTAAAACTTCAAATTTCTTTAGATGGAGTTGTAACAGAATTAGGAAAAAATGCGGAAGTAAAAGGTGAAAAAGCTAAAAAGACTATTACTTTAAATTTCCCTAAAAATAATACTTCTAAAGAACAAGTTTATACTATAAAATTCAATACAAAAGGCTCTGAAACAGATTTTCAAGATGAACCAATAGTTACTATTAAAGTTGCTCCATCTGAACAAAATAATGATGAAAATTCTATTGTCAGAGTAACACCTGAAAGTAAAGACTTGTCAAAAGAAGGTGGAGAAGTAAAGTTAGAATTAATTACTATGAAGGTTAATGGAAATCATATTTCTGCTAAAGATGTTAAAATTCAAGTATTATTAAATAATGTTCCAACTGATTTGGGTAAAAAAGCTGTAATAACAGGCGATAAGGCAAAGAAGACTATTACTTTAAATTTTCCAAAAAATGATACTTCTAAAGAACAAGTTTATACTATAAAGTTCAATACAAAAGGCTCTGAAACGGATTTTCAAGAAAATCCGACAGTTAAAGTTACTGTTGCAAGTTCTGAACAAAGTAATATGGTTATAAATGAGCTTAAAGTAAAAACTCCTAATTTACCTAAAGCAGGAGGAGTAAATACTGTTACTATAAAAGGTGAAAATTTAGAATCCGATAAACTTAAACTTGAAATCTTTAAAGTTGAAAATGCTGTTGAAACAAAAATTGAAATGAATTATGCTTTTGTTGGAACAAGTGAAGTTCAAAGTGCTACTTTAAATTTTCCAAAGGCAAAATCAGATAAAAAAGAAGTTTATAAGATTAGATTAAATGACAAAGAAGTTACTGTTACTGTTGGTGGAGACGAAAGTGGAGAAACTGTCGATTTTGTGCCAAGTAATGTATATCTTGACAACAGTAAGACAAAAATAACTTTAAAATTTGATGAAAGAGTTTTTGAAATAAATGATATTGAAACTTTAAAGGCAGGAATTTCATTTAAGAAATCCGCTTCTGATAATTTTGAAAAGTTAAAAGCAAAGGATAAAGTTGAAGTTTTAGAAGATAAAATTGTGATAACTTTGGAAAGTCCAATTGAAATTAAAACGGGTGCAAAAATTAAATTTGAAGAAAGAATAATCAAAGATGGAAAAAACAGAGAAAATAAATCTTTTGAACAATTTATAAAAGATGCTTTTCCAACAGTAAATGAAGCTAATTTTGTTGAAGGAGAAATTTTAACTAAATTAGGCGGAAATTCAAAAGTTAAATTAGTTGGTGAAAATTTAAGCAAAGCTGTTAAGGTTAAAATTCTAAAAAACAATAAAGATAAAACTTCAAATTCTGAAATAACAGAATCAGCTAATGTAAAAGTGGAAGTTGTAAATAATACTGAACAAATTATAACTTTTAAATTGCCGGAAAATAAAACTAAAAGAGCTGAAACTTATTCAGTTATGGTATCTTTAGACGATGGAAAAACATATTCTTCAGCAATTGGAGTAAATATATTACAAAACAGGGCAAAAAGATTGGTTGCAACGGTTTTAGCTACTGATAAAATAACTGATAAACCGATTTTAAGTTTTATGTCAATTCAATCTTATGGAACTTCAGGTGGCGGTACTGAACAACCTGATGTAACTCATACTTATACTCCGGTAGGTCAAGAAAGTAAAAAAACTTGGGTTACTATGTTCGGAGCTAATTTCAATAAGGCTTTGACAAAGATAAAAATTGTAGATGAAAACGGAATAGAATGGTATCCATTACAAAATGAAGGTACATCCGACAGTATGGACAACTTTATAATGGTTAGTTCAGACGGAACAGGAATCTATGGAAATGGAAATACACAAATGTTTGAACTTATTTGTCCTAGAAATGTTACAAATCCTAAAAATCCAAATGGAGATGTTACTTTTAAATTTTTAGTTGCTGTTGACGGAGAAAATTATGACGAGGAAGTTTTTGTAAGAGCGACTGTTGTAAATGACAAAGTAGGGAAAAAAGAAAAACTTACTTTAGATGAAGTTTCTGAAATAAAAGTAAAACATGAAACAGAAGATGGCAAAGTGGCTTTCAAGGGAGCTACAGTTAAAGGATATAGATGGTCTAAACTTAGATCTTTCAATGTAAGACCTATAGAAAATAATGCAAATTTTGAAGCTTTAAAATACAAGATTGTTAGAGCCGACGGAAGTGTTGAAGAAAAAGAAATCGGAAATATCCATGAAGAAAAAGTTAAAGATATTAAGGAAGTAACTTTTATTTACAAGAGTAATATTAAACTTGATGAATTGAACAAAACAATAGCAGATGCAAAATCAGCAAAGGGAACGGATAAATATAAATATGCTGCAGAAGAAATTAAAAATGAATTTGATAAAGCATTAGAAAATGCGATTAAAGCAGTAGAAAACCCTGTAAGTCAAGAAAATGTAAATAATTTAGCAAAGGCTCTAAAGGAAAAGACAGAAAAATTGGATGGTGTTAAACCTGAAAATCCTGAAGAAGAAATTACACTTACAGATGAAGAAACTAAGATATCTGTAACAGGAAAGAATTTAGCCGGAAAGGAACTTGTAGTTAAAAAAATAGATGCTAATCAAATTCCTTCTTTGAAAGGTAAAAATGTCTCATTATTTGATATTTCATTTAGAGATGCAGTTACAAAAGAAAAGGTAAATTTACCTGTTGGACATTATGTGGTTGAAATTCCTAAAGAAAAAGGAAAAATTGCAGACCAACTTTATTATGTTGATGATGACGGAAAGCTTGAAGTTTTAACTTTTGTGCATAATGATGGTTATATAAAATTTGTTGCAAATCATTTTTCAAAATATGCAGTAGAGTATAGAGCTGAAAAACCTGAAGATAACAACAAACCGGGAAATGATAACAATAAACCTGGGGATGATAATAACAAACCGGGAAATGACAATAATAAACCTATAAAAGATGTAAAACCTGATAACAGAACTGCTAGAAAACCAAAATTAGCTAGAACGGGTATTGCACAAATCTCATTATTACCTACTGTTCTTTTAGGAATTGCAACAGTTGTAATATCTAAAAAGAGAAGATAGTATCATAATTATAAAGAACTTCAATAATTTTATTGGAGTTCTTTTTTAATAATCAATAGAATTTTAAGATTTTATTATAAATTTTTGTTATGAATAAAGGCTTTCAATTAATATTTCTAATTTTACTACACAAAATATATGTGATATAATACAAATATAACGATATAAAGTAATGTATTTGACTGAATAAAATGATGATAAATTGTTTAGTTTTATTTTTATGGTGTAGGAGGTGAATTTTTTAGAATTGTCAAATACATGGTTAAAAAGTTATTTTATCATAGAATTTCTTGAAAAATATCTAAAGTTATAAAATATATAATGTATAAATTTGAGGAGATATGATTAAATATCAAAAAAGATTATGGAAAATTTGAGAGAAGAAATTTTAGAGCTTAGGCGAAATGCTTTTGTAGAGACGATAATGGGTTTAGATAGTGAAAAATACATAATAGGATACTTGGGGAGAACCGTTCCGAAAGAAATATTTTACGGTTTTGACTTGGTGCCTCTACCTTTGGACGGAGTAGATAAATACATATTGGAATATTCGAATGAAAAAGATTTGTGTAGCATAATTGATTCAACTCTTACTTATGCTATGACTAAAAAATGCCCCTTACTTTATAATGCAAAATTGGTTGTTGTAGATAATTCTTGTCCTTTACTTTTAAAAGTATTGAAAGATAATTTAAAGGACAAAATTTTTTTCTACGATGGTAATCTTGAAAATTTAAAAAACAGAGTAGAGGAAGTCTATAATCGAGATTTTTCTGAAACAAATTTTTTAAAAGCCGTTGAATTATCTAAAAATATTTCTTCAAAATTGGAAAAACTTTCTAAAACCGATATTGAATCCAGATTTTTATATGAAGTTGAATTTTATACTCAATTTATTTTTTCTTTGGAAGAAAAAAATAATATGATTGATAGAGTGCTGTCTAATTTTAAAGATGTAAATAAAAAAAGACAAAAGATATACGTTCCAAGAGCAATTCAAATTTTGGACGATATTGATGAAAAATATAAAGATTATCAAATCATAGAAAATTTTTGTCTTGGAGAAATTTTTAAGACTTATAAAAATAGTGGTTATGAGTTTTTGAAAGAAAAGTATAATAATAAGAAAACAAAAAAATTAGATATTTTGTATCAAGATTGTTCCTATGATAATAAATAGAATTTTATAGGAGGCAATAAAATGGCTGATTACAGAAAAATGTGGAAAGATTTGAATATGGATGTCGATACTCATGATATTTTATGTGAAGTTTTACCTGTCGCATTCGGAGATGTTTTTTTAAGTCAAGAAAATAGACCTGAGAGTATGGACTATTTCAATATGGTAGTTGCAGAAATTCACGGAATTAGACCTGCAGAACTTATTGAATTTCAAAAGAAGGGTGGAAAAGTTGTAGGCTCTTTTTGTATCCATGTTCCTGATGAAGTTGTAGTTGCAGCGGGAGCTATTGCAACAGGTTTGTGTAGCGGATCTCAATTTTGGGTTCCGGGTGGAGAAAAAGTACTTCCAACATCTACTTGCCCGTTGATAAAGGCATCTTTGGGTGCAAGATTTGATAGAACTTGTCCATTCTTTAGAATTGCTGATCTTTTTGTTGGAGAAACAACTTGTGACGGTAAGAAAAAGGCATGGGAAATTTTAGCGAAAGATGCTCCAATGTATATAATGGATATTCCACAAATGAAGAGAGAAAAAGATTTTGTAAAATGGAAAGAAGAAATAAAAGGCTATATGGCTGAATTGGAAAAATTGACAGGAAATAAAATTACAGAAGAAAGCTTAAAAAATGCGATTGTAACCTTGAATAATAAGAGAAAGGCTTTAAAAAGATTAAATAGTTTTAGAAAACTTGACAGTGTACCTATTTCAGGAAGAGATGTACTTCTTATCACACAAATAGCATTTTATGATGACCCTGTAAGATTTACTGCGCAAGTAAATAGACTTTGTGATGAACTTGAAGAAAGAGCAAAGAATAATGTAAGTGTATTCAAAAAAGGTACAAAGAGAATATTGTTAACCGGAACTCCGCTTTCAATTCCAAACTGGAAGATTCATCAAATAGTTGAAAATATAGGAGGAATGATTGTCTGTGAAGAAATGTGTACAGGTAATAGATATTCTGAACATCTAGTAGATGAAAATGGAAAGACAATGGATGAAATGGTTGAAAATCTAACTTGTAGATATTTAGGAAGCATAAACTGTGCATGCTTTACTCCAAATACTGAAAGAGTTGAAGACATAATCAGATTGGTTAAAGAATATAATATAGACGGAGTTATTGATGTAAACTTGAAGTTCTGTACACTTTATGATACAGAGGGAACAATAGTTGAAAAAGCTTTAAAAGAAGCTAAAATTCCTGTTCTTGGAATCGAAACTGACTATACGGACTCAGACAGTGAACAATTAAAAACAAGAATTGGTGCATTTATCGAGATGTTAAGCTAATGCTATATTATATTTTTTTTAAAGATACAAAAAACGGTCAAGAACTTTATAAATTAATGAAACAAAATGGAATAAAATGTACAATAGCACCAACTCCTAAAACGGAAGATCACTGTTGCGGAATAAGCATTTTATTCTATAATATTGAAGATAAACCATTAATTGAAAAGTTGATTTTAGAAAATGGTATTGAGATTTTAAAATTTTACGAAAAAGAGAAAGATATAAATCCTGATAGAATGAGATTTTGTTAGAAATAAAAACCCTGCTTGTATTGGTTACAAGTTCAGGGTTTTTATTTTTTATGGGAATATTATAACTTTCTTTTTACACAAAAAAACCTCGACATAAATTGTCGAAGTTTTTCCTTTTTTCTAATTGTCAACACTGAATTTAAAAGTTTCTTCATCTTTGTCAAAAGTTAAAGAATAAGTTTTTCCTTTTTCAACTTCAAGTGAAAGTTTTGTAGGGCCCCAAGTCGTAGTTACATTCTTATGTAGCACTCCGGGTCTTGTATAACTGTAAGTAAGTTCAACATCTACAGTTCCCGGTAATGCATAAATTACAGACTTTGTTCCTTCATACGCAATTGTTGGATAAGCATCGGGACTCAAAATTCTTCCTGAAAGTGTCTTTGAAGTAATCGCATTAAAACCAGTATTTAAATAGATTTTAACTGCATCAGGATGATCTGAAAGCCATTTATCATATCCTTGTTTTCTTTTTTTTGACCAAATTACAATTCCAACAACATAAATAATTAAAACGGCGGGAATTATATAAGCCATAACTCCCATATTTTTAATCATCTGTGAAATATTATCCATAGTATCCTCCTAATATAAAATTATTTTGCTTTTAACGTAATTGATTCCGCTTCATCTCCGACTACACGGATATCTTCAATAAGTTTCTCGAATTGCTTGTATCCAAGTAATGACAAATCAAAACTTTTAGTATTTTCGTTTGAGTCTATAACATACAAAGTTAATATATCGTTATTTTTTATTTTAGCTTTGATTGCACATTCATCTAATTCGTATTCATAAACTTTTTTACCATCTACTATTGTAAGGGTATCATCTGTAACCTTAACATACAATTTCCTGTCTTTAAGTGTCATAGCCAGTGAGAAAACAAATACAACAGCCACAACTATAGCATTTATATAGTCTTTAACAAAAAAGTGCAAAATAAAAGCTAAAAAAGCACAGGCGACAATTAACAGCACCAGCTCTTTTACAACTTGAAAAGATGTTGATTTGTAAATTCTTTCATTCATAAAATCCTCCATTCAAATTACATAATATATTTATTTTAAATTCTTTCTTGTAAATATCATTTTTCCTGCAGGAGTTTGTAATATACTCGTTACAGTTGTTTCTATTGTTTGACCGATATAATCTTTTCCGTCTTCAACCACAATCATGGTTCCGTCAGAAAGATATCCAAGACCTTGTTCGGGTTCCTTACCACGATTAATGACTTCAACAATAAGTTTTTCGCCTTGAATTACAACAGGTTTGACCGCAAGTGCAAGCTCATTTATATTTAGTATTGAAATTTTTTGAAGAGATGCAACCTTGTTTAAATTGTAGTCATTTGTAATAAGTTTTCCGTGATAATCTTCTGTCAATTTTAAAAGTTTATGGTCAACTTCTTTGATATTTTTGTAATCCTTATCTACAATTTTTATTTCAATATTTTTTTCGTTTTGAAGTAAATCCAAAATATCCAGTCCGCGTCTTCCTCTTTGTCTTCTGTTTGGGTCTTCGGAATCCGCAATGTATTGTAATTCCTTAACCATAAACATAGCAATAATAATTGGACCTTCTAAAAATCCGGTTTTGATTATATCATAAATTCTTCCGTCAATTATAACAGATGTATCTAAAATTTTAGGATATACATGTCCTTTTTTAAAGGACTTTTCTCTCGAAAAAAGTTTAAATTTCAATATCTCTTCTTTTTTATCCACAGCTATTTTGATTCCTATAAATCCAAGCGCACAATATATAAAAATAGTAATCGTTGCACTTAATAAATTTCCAATTACAGGAAATTTTATATTGGAAATCGGTAATGAAATTAAAAAAGCTATAATCAATCCAACTATAAGTCCGATAATTGCGGTAACAATATCAGAAGTCGGAGTTTTTTGAGCTTTTTTTATCATATTTTCAAAATTAACTGTAAGTTTCTTTAAAATTACCGGAAATAATAAATAAAAAATAATACCAAAAATAATTGCAAAAATGGAATAAATCGAAATCACAGCAAATTTGCTTAACTCTAACTCTACAACTTGACCGAATCCATAGGCTAATAGAATACCTAAAAGCCCACCAAAAACAAAGGTCAAGTATCTTAAACCTTTAAACATATTCTCCTCCTAATGTTCCATAGAATACTCTATGATTTTATTAATTTTGTTTTTTGAAAAACCGCTAACCATAACAAATTCTGAAACTAAAATTCGCTTTGCAAGATTTAACATAAACAGTTCCTTTAAAGAAAGTTTACCTTTTTCATTCCTAATAGACAACCCTTTAAGAACATAGGCTATATTAAAAATATCTGAAGACTTAAGTCTTTTTGTATTTTCCTTATATCTTTGTACCCAATTATTCGGCATAGGGAATTCTTCATTGTTAAGGTAATTGTAAACCTCATCAAGAGTATCTTCATTGACAAGTTTTCTAAATTTAAATTTATCAATGTCATCTTCTTTAATGAAGATATGTAAATTTTGTTCAAAAGGAAGCTCAATAACATAAAATCGTTCGCAATAATCGCCCAAATCTTTGTCTTCTATGCTTTTAATCAATCCTGCTCCATGCATAGGATAAAATATTTTTTCACCAACATCCATAGCAATCTCCTAATTTTTATCAACAACTACATAACTACCTCCAGTATTATTATTATACACTAAAAGTCAAAAAAATTAAAGCGTTTTCTGTTACTTTATCTCAATTAAATTAAATTTAGTAAAAGAAGCAAATTTTCTTTTATTATTTTATTATTTTTTGTTATGAGAATAAAATTTTCAGTCAAATTTTGAGATTCTCTAAAAATTTTATTTTCATATTTTGATTTAAAAACTTTAGCTTTTATATTATTTTCAATTAGTCCATCTTCCAATTCCAATGAAATTTTGATTTCATTTTTATTGCTCGTTATACTGTAATTATTTTGATGAAAGTTTATATCTATATTTTTGGGATTGGAAAGTCTTGTTATCAGATAGTTTTTTTGAATATAGATTGTTTTTAAAATTCCTGTAAATTTTTTGTTATTAATGGTCAAAATTTTATTTAAAATACTTTCCTTATATTCATAAATATAGCTTAGAACTTGCAGATCAATATAGTTATGGTAAATAAGTTTTGACAACATCTCCTTATCCTTAAGCTCTTGATACATCTTGAAAATTTTAGGCATTTCCTGTTGATTAACATGGTCATGAACATCAAAACCAAGTCTTTTTCCCAAATTTATAGCCTTTAGGCTAGGTTCATCAAGAAAAAAATTGAGCTTTTGAAGTTGCCTGTAAATATCAATATTTTCAAAATCAACTTTCGAAATATTATATTTTTCCATTTTTTTTCTGATAAAAGGAAAATCAAATCTGTCTCCATTATATGAAATTACTTTTTTTGTATTTAAAAGCTCATTTACCTTCAAAATCAATTCTTTTTCTTCTGATTCATCTTCAATATAATATTGAGAATAAATTAAGTTTTTACCTTTTTTTTCACAAATTCCAAACATATACATAAAGTCTTTTGTTCTGTTAAGTCCGGTTGTTTCTATATCAAATAAAATATAATCTTTAAAATTAGAGTCGGTTTTTTCAATGTTTACAACTTTTTTCATAATAACCTCTTTTTTAAATTTAAAAATAAGAACCCCACCCTTCCACGACGCTTCGCATCGGGAGGGTACCCGGGAACCTTGTTGTTTCACAATAAAAAAAGTAGAGCCTAAAAACTCTACTTTTTTAACTACTACCCATAGTAACAATGGTGCAGGAAAGAGGACTTGAACCCCCACGTCAATGACACTAGATCCTAAGTCTAGCGCGTCTGCCAGTTCCGCCATTCCTGCATATATGGGGTGGATGATGGGATTCGAACCCATGACCTTCAGAGCCACAATCTGACGCCCTAACCAGCTAGGCCACACCCACCAAACTTTTCATTCACATTGAACGCCTGTATATTATATCAATTTATAAAATATTTGTCAATACTTTTTAAAAAATTTTCAAATATTTATATACAATGTTCATCCTTGCATTTATGTGTACTATGTAGTTCTTCATCGGAATTTTTTATACATTCCAATTCTTCTTTTGAAAGTTTTTTCTGACAGTTTTTACAGATACCTTTAATTTCTAAATAATGACCTGTTACGATAAATTCAGTTTTGTTTTCTATATCATCAATCAAGCTATGTATTGGGCAATGATTTATCGGTATTATTTTTTTGCATCTTTCACAAATCAAACTGTGAATATGTCCATTATTTAATTGAAAATATGTAGTTCCATCTATTTCTGCAGTTCTCTTTGCAATATTTTTTTCACAAAATTGATTCAATGCTCGGTATATACTTGAGATACTATATTTTTCGCCTTTTGTTGAAATTGCATTATAAATATCTTCTGCCGTTGTTGGAACTTCTCTTTTTTCCAATTCTTTAAGAATTGCCAATCTGTTTTTTGTGACTTTCAAATCATTATCTTTTAGAGTTTTCAAAAAAGCTTTTTTCATAAATACTCTCCTTTGCTTGATTTTTCGACGAAAAGGGTATATAATACACTGTATGTAAATGAGTGCTATTTGCAAATAAATTCACTCTTGATTAACCAAAAGGAGTAATTGTGAGAAAGTCACAATTAAAATCATTTCCTTTACCATTATTATATCATTTTTTTCAGTTTATGGCAAAGAATGAAAAAATGATTCAAAAAAAGAATATAAAAAAAACGTATATTTTATTTTATTCATTACAATTTTATTAAATAAAATTAAAGTTAAGAATTTAAACCAACTGTCAAAGATTTTAGGATAGTTTAAATTACAAGATAGGAGAATGTTTTGGAAAGTATTATTTCAATAAAAAATGTTTCTTTTTCTTACAGTGGAGGTGTAAATGTTTTAGAAAATCTTTCTTTTGATATTTATAAGAAAGATTTTATAGCTATAATTGGAGCAAATGGTAGTGGGAAATCTACTTTGCTCAAATTGATTTTAAAAGAGCTTAATCCTTCAGATGGAGAAATATTTATATCAAGTACAAATATTAAGAATTTTAAAGAGTGGGATACAATAGGATATGTTCCTCAGATAAATGCCGGTAATATACCCGGTTTTCCCATAACGGCTTTAGAGATAGTAACTCTAAATCTTTATAATAAGATGGGATTTTTCAAATTTTCAAGGAAAAGTCATATTGAACTTGCAAAAAGGGCATTGTCGCAAGTTAATATGCTTGATTTTGCAAATACACCTATAAATAAAATGAGTGGTGGACAACAACAGAGAATTATGATTGCAAAATCTTTAATAAATAATCCTAAGATTTTAATTTTTGATGAGCCTACAACGGGAATTGACAAAGAAAGTAAAGATCAACTTTTTAAGATTTTAACTCATCTTAACAGGATACATGGTATTACAATTTTACTTGTAACTCATGAGCTTGAAATCATGAAAGATAATCTTACAAAAGTTGTGGAAATAAGAGATAAGAAAGTGGTGGTGAGATAATGTTTCAACTTGAATTTATGAGAAGAGCTTTTTTGGTTGGAATTATGTTATCCATTGTTATACCTTGCATTGGAGTTGTTATGGTAAATAAGAGAAATTCGATGATTGGTGAAGCACTATCACATGTTTCTCTTGCTGGTGTTACGATAGGGCTTATTTTCAGAGTAAATCCAATCATAACGGCAATAATTTCTTGTGCGGTTGCAAGTTTTTCCATTGAAATCATGAGAAGATATTTTCCAAAAAATTCGGATATATCAACTGCAATAATTATGAGTTTAGGAATCGGACTTGCAGCAGTGCTTTCAGATTTTGTAAAAGGAGCGGCTAATTTTAACAGCTTTTTATTTGGAAGTATTGTTGCTATAAGTGATTTTGAAGTTATTTTGGTTACTATGGTATTTTTTATTGTAATTGCAGTTTTTGCCATATTGTATAAGGCATTGTTGTATGTTTCATTTGATGAAGTAGGAGCAAGACTTGCGGGAATTAGAGTTCAAACTGTAAATATAATTTTTACATTTTTAATTTCTCTATCAATTTCAATTGCTTCAAGAACTGTTGGAGTTTTAATGGTTTCATCCCTTATGGTTATTCCGGTCGCCTGTGCATTAAGAGTTTCAAAATCTTATTTTCAAACTGTAATTTACTCTATTTTGTTTGGAATGCTATTTACAATTGCAGGTATTGTTATCTCATTTTATCAAGGATTGAAACCGGGTGGAACAATGGTTTTAACGGGAATTGTAATGCTGGTTACAATAGTGATTTTACAAAATTTAAGAAAACTTTTAAAAATTTAAAGAAAATCATTTTGGTTTTCTTTTTTGTTGTGGTACTATTTTTATATTTTGATTTGTGGTAAAATATACTTGAGTTAAAATTAATTTTTATGGAGAGATATTATGATTTTTGTTGAAAATAAAAATTTTGATCCTGCATTAAATCATGCAATAGAACTTTATTTGATGGAAAATTACGATGAAGATATTTTTATGCTTTGGAGAAATAGACCTTGTATTTTGATTGGACGATATCAAAATATTGATTTGGAAGTGAATTTAAATTTTACAAATGCAAATAATATGGATGTAATTAGAAGATTATCCGGTGGTGGTGCGATATATTGTGATACGGAAAATATGCAATATAGTTTTATAACTAAAAAAACCGGAGATGATGTGGATTCATCTTTTAAAAAGTTTGCAAAACCTGTCGTTAATTTTCTGAAGTCTTTGGGACTTAATGCGGAATTTACAGGAAGAAATGATATTCAGATAGACGGAGCGAAAGTCAGTGGAAATGCTCAATATCAAAATAAAGAAAAGATTTTACATCATGGTACTTTTTTATTCAAGGCGAATTTATATAATTTAACTAATTCTTTAAAATCAAGAGATATAAAATTTAAAGGGAAAGCCGTTCAATCTGTAAGATCCAGAGTTGGATTTATTGGAGATATGATTGATATTGATGTTGAAACCTTTATGGATAAAGCTATTGAATATATAAAAAATGAATATAAAATTACAGGTACTACATTCTTAACTGAAGAAGAGATGAAAAAAATTTACGAAATTAGAGATTCTCTTTTTGCAACAAAAGATTGGAATTATGGAAACGGCTCTTTAAAAAAGAATAGAAAAGCGGAAAAATATTCTTGTGGAGTCGTAGAAATAGGGATTGATATTGAAAATGAGACTATTAAAGACATTTCCATTGAAGGAGATTTCTTTAGTGAATTGGGTATAGATAAATTGTGTAGTATATTAAAAGGAGTTCAATGTTCAAAAGAGGCGATTGAAGAAGCTCTTAAAGATATTGAAATTGATAGATATATTAAGTCAATGGATAAAAAAGTTTTTATTGATGATATAACTAAATTATTTTAAGAGGTGTGATATGCTGAAAAGAAAAGCAGAAATAATGAGAAAACCTGAATGGTTAAAATTAAAAATTCAGGGAGATAAAAATACAACTGATGTTGAAAGTATGATTGAAGGGTTGAACTTACATACTGTTTGTCATGAAGCAAATTGTCCTAATAAAATGGAATGTTATTCAAGAAGGACTGCTACTTTCATGATTCTTGGAAGGAATTGTACAAGAAATTGTACTTTTTGTAACGTAACAAGACATACGCCCGACCCTGTTGATTTGAACGAACCTGAAAATCTTGCAAAAGCTGTTCAAATTTTAGGATTAAAACATGCTGTTGTAACTTCCGTTACAAGAGATGACTTGCCTGATGAAGGAGCAAATCAATTTGCAGAGGTTGTAAGGCAAGTAAGAAAATATAATCCTGAAACGACAATAGAACTTTTAATTCCTGATATGTCAGGAAGAAAAGAACTTATGGATATAATTTATGAAACAAAGCCAGATGTTTTAAACCATAATGTTGAAACAATTCCGGCGTTTTATCCAAAAGTCAGACCTGCTGCAAACTTTCAAAGAAGTTTAGAGGTTTTAAAATATGCAAAAGAATGTGGACTTAAAACAAAATCAGGACTTATGGTAGGTTTTGGAGAAACGGAAGAACAAGTTGTTGAAGTTTTCAAGGCTCTTAGAGATGTAGGATGCGATATGGTAACTGTGGGACAATATTTACAACCTACAAAATTCCATATTGCCGTTAAAGAATATGTACATCCTCAACAATTTGACAGATATAGAGATATAGCTTTTAAGATGGGATTTTTAAGAGTAAATTCAGGTCCGTTGGTAAGAAGTTCATATCATGCAGAAGCGATTTAATTTTTAAAACTCATTTTTACAATTGTAAAAATGAGTTTTTTTTATAAAATATATAAAGTAATTTACTTATTATATAGTTATTACAAATTGTTGACAAAATTTTTTGAAAAGTATAGAATATCTTTAATATCAATAATCTATATTAAAATAATATAGAGAAAATGTTTTTGAAAGAAACTCTAATAATATAATAAATCAATTATCAAGAGTTTTATTTGGATAGAAATTTTAATGTACATAAAATAATAAAATAGTAATGGAAGTTTAAAAAGTTATGTAGATGGGGTTAGTTATGATAATAGGATTAAAAATTGAAAAAATAGAATATTTATTTGATAAAGAAATGGTAAATTTACTTCTTAGTATGGGTATAAAACATTTTGAAATTCAGATAAAGAATTCTGACATAGATAGCTACTATTTTTCAAAGGATTTTGTAAAATTTGTTTCAGAATTTAAAAAAAATAATAATAATATTAGTATTAGTTATCATGGAACTTTAGGGCTCAATTTCATTGAGAAAGTTAACAGATTAAAAATGACATCTTTTGATATATTAAGAGATTTTTTGAATTTATGTGATAAAACTTCTGCTAAATGGTTGACATTACATATTGGAGAGTGTGGATCTGGAAGAATAAAAATGACTGATAGGATTGAGTTGTTAATTGAAGATTTTAGAAAATTTTATGAAAATAATAAATTTTTGACACCTATTGGTATTGAAAATTTACCATATCAAAAAAATGGTAAGTTGTTATTGGGGGATGATTTTAGAGATATAAAAAAAATAGTGGATGGAGTTAAAGATTTTAAATTTTTATTTGATTTAGGACACTATAATGTAGCATATTATAATGACAATTTGAATGAACTCTACAATTATATTATCGGGGTTCATATTCATGATAATAATGGAGATATAGATTCGCATAAAGAGTTAGGAACAGGAACTGTGAATTATGAATTTATTATTAGAAACATATTAAAATTAAATTCAGAAGTTCCTTTTGTAATTGAATATAGAGATTTTGATATTGATAAAATTAGAAGAACTGTTAAAAAGTTAAAAGAAATATAGAAAATTAGAAGGGAATTTTTTGATATTACAATTATACAAGATATTTTCTTTTTTATATATTTTCTCTTATAACAGTTGTGTCATAATATTGTAAAAATAAGTTTTTTTATTGTGAAACAACAAGGTTCTCAGGCACCCACCCGATGCAAAGCATCGAGGAAGGGTGGGGTTGTTATTGTGAAACAACAAGGTTCCCGGGCGCCCACCCGATGCAAAGCATCGAGGAAGGGTGGGGTTCTTATAAATACTATATTTTTTAAGCAATTTGTGGTAAAATAGATATATATTGTGGTTATGGGGTGTTTTATGAAAGAATTTTATATATATTCAAGTCTTGACAACAAAAAATTATGTTGTATCGACTTTTCTGAAAATTTAAAAAATCCGAAAATAGTTCTGCAAATTTGTCATGGAATGGCTGAGCATATAAGAAGATATAAAGATTTTGCTCTATTTTTGGAAAAACAGGGAATTAGAGTTTTTGGAATGGATAATAGAGGACATGGGAAAACTTGTGAAGTTGAAGAAGAAAAAGGTCATATTGCCGATAAAGAAGGTAATATAAAACTTATCGAAGATGTTTACGACCTTAACAAATATATAAAAGAGCAATTTTCGGATAAAAAAATTGTTATATTCGGACATAGTATGGGTTCGGTTATCGTTAGGAATTTTTTAAATAAATATTCTGATTCAGTTGACGGTGCCATAATTTGTGGAACGACTGAACAATATGGAATGAAACACAGATTTGCAATGTTATTAGCTAGAATTTTATCGAGAAAAAATGGGAATAAAAGAAGTAATTTTGTAAACAGACTTGGCTTTAGTGGATATAATTCCGGAATAAAAAATAAAAATACCGATTTTGATTGGCTGACAAGAGATGAAAAAGTTGTTGAAAATTATATTTTAGATAAAGATTGCGGTTTTCTTTGCACAAATACTTTTTTCTTGGATTTGATAACTTTGATAAGGGAAGCTTCTGATAAAAAGAATCTTGAAAATATAAATAAAGATTTACCTATACTCTTTATTTCCGGAAAAGCAGACCCTGTAGGAGCTTATGGAAGAGGAGTTTTAAAAGGATATAGAATGTATAAAAAAGCAGGATTAAAAAATGTAAAAATAAAACTCTATGCACAAATGAGACATGAAATTTTAAATGAAATTGATAAAGATAAAGTTTATCTTGATATCTATAAATTTTTAGAAAGTATATATGAAAATAACTAAGGGAGGATAAAGAGGAGTTATATTAAAAGTTACTCCTCTTTAGTTTTAACTGCTATTTATTGGAGGAAAAACATTGAAAGTAGTTTGTTTAGGAGATAGTCTAACTTATGGGAATGTAGGATATTCATATATTCATTTTTTAAATAAAAGTAAAGACTATAAATATATAAATAAGGGTAAAAATGGAGATAGCTTGAGAGGAATGTTTGGTAGGCTGAAAAAAATTGTTGATAATACTAAATATGATTTTGACCTTTATATTATAGGCATTGGGACAAATGATATTCTCTTGCCGTATTTAAGAGATAGCTATCCATTTTGGTTTTTACTAATGAGTTCACGTTGTAAAATAAAGAGATGTATTGAAGATGATGAAACATTTTATCAAGAATATAATGAACTTTTAAATTTTCTTCATGAAAGAAATAAGAAAGTTATTATTTTTGGAATGCCATATATTAATTTAGAAAAATTTCCTGATGAAAAGTTAGTAAAGAGAAATAAATTAATAGAGGATTTGGCTGAAAAGTATGATTATCCTTTTATTGATATCTATAAATTACAAAAGGAAAAAATTCAGCCTGATAATTATGTATATACTTGGGAATACAGATTTTTATTGAGGATTTTTGACTATATAATTATGACTTTAGTTCCAATAAGTAAAAACTATTTTGCAAAAATTAGAGGGTTAACTACAACTGTTGACGGAGTTCATTTTAGTTACAAATCTGCAAGAATTTTAGCTATTGAAATTGCGAAAAATATATATATTACATTTAATTAAAAATTTATTTTATGGAGGAACAGTATTGACAAAAAGACCGGAGTTTCAAGAAATTAAAACGTTTGAAGAATTTTGTAAATATTATTGGTATCGTGAAGAACTTTCTCAAATATGTAAATTACTAGGTTTAGAATATAGAGGGACAAAACAAGAACTTAATTGTACTATTGAGGAGTATTTTAAAGGAAATATCATTAAAAAGACTGTAATAAAAAAAGAAAAGAAGAAAGTGGAAAATATTACTTTAGATACGCCATTACTTGAGTGTGGTTTTTCCTTTAATGCAAAGTTTAGAGAATACTTTTCCAGTTTAACAGGAATATCACCATTTAAATTTAATGCTGATATGGCGACATCTTGGAGAAAAGTAAAAAAAGATAAAGATTTGAATTTTACAATTAAGGATATGCTAAATGTGTATTATGGAAAATCTGATTATGCAAAGTATGATAATTCAGTTTGTGAATGGAATCAATTTTTAAAAGACTTTTGCTCAGATAAATCTAGTTTAGACTATTCGAATAAGTTAAAAGTTGCTTCTATTCTTTGGAAAGAGGCTAAAGATTCAAAAAACGAAAAAAAATATTCGAGAGAATTGTTGGATAAGTATTCTCGTAAAGTAAAGGAATATCGAAAATAAATACCTGTTAATCAGACTAATAAAGGAATATTAAATCGTAAAGAATTGTTATTCCTTTTTTAAAATTAAATTGAGAATATTAGCTAATAAATAGATATTGACAAAAGAATTATTTACTGTTATTATATTGATGTGATATTGATAACTCAAAGAGAAAGTGCACATAGGGTTCCGAAGATTTTTCTTGCAGGTCCAAGCTGTGCAGGTGCTATGCACTACACCTAAGGGAGAAAAGCCCAGAAGGTAGGTTTCGCTTGAAGCCTACTTTTTGGGCGTTTATTTTTTTTAGATGTTATTTTTTAAGAGTTATTTTTGTTTTTTGCAAAAAAATTTTTTTAGGAGGAATTATGAGCACGTTTTTTGAAAATTTTTTCAAACTCAAGGAACACAAAACAACTGTTAGAACAGAAGTTTTAGCCGGTATTACCACATTTATGACTATGGCATACATATTAGTTGTAAACCCTACAATTTTATCCGAGGCCGGAATGGATAAGGGTGCTGTTTTTACAACAACAGCTATTGCATCATTTATAGGAACGGTCATAATGGGACTTCTTGCAAATTATCCTTTTGCGTTGGCTCCGGGTATGGGCTTAAATGCTTATTTTACCTATACAATTGTAATTGGTAAAGGATATAGCTGGCAATTTGCATTAACAGCCGTTTTATTGGAAGGTATTATATTTTTGATTTTAACTTTTACAAAAGTTAGAGAAATGATTGTAAATGCTATGCCTTACTCACTTAAACAGGCGGTTAGTGCGGGTATCGGTATTTTTATCGCATTTTTAGGATTATATCAGGCGGGACTTGTTAAACAAGGAAAGGGAATACCTCTTGACTTGGGGACAATTACAAGTGCAACTTCGTTAATCACAATTTTTGGCATTTTATTTACTATTTTATTGATTGTAAAAAAAGTTCCCGGTGCAATTTTGTTCGGTATGTTGGCTACAACAGCAGTGTCAATAATTTGTGGAGTTTCTGAACTTCCAAAGGCAATTATAGGTAAACCGTCAAGTATAGCTCCTATTTTTATGAAATTTGATTTCAGTAAGATTTTATCAACTGAAATGTTTATAGCTCTTTTTGCTTTTCTATTCGTTGATTTATTCGATACAGTAGGAACTTTAGTAGGAGTTGCATCAAAAGCTGATATGTTGGACAAAGATGGAAATTTACCTAGAGCAAGACAGGCTCTTTTTGCCGACTCAATAGGAACAACAGTTGGAGCAATGCTTGGAACATCAACAGTAACTACATTTGTTGAAAGTGCATCTGGTGTTGCTGAAGGAGGAAGAACGGGGCTTACAGCGATAGTAACAGCTTGCCTTTTCCTACTAGCTTTAATTTTTCAACCTATTTTTGCGGTTATTCCAACTTATGCGACATCTTCTGCATTAATTGTAGTAGGATTATTTATGATTACAGGAATTAAGAAAATTGATTTTGAGGATTATACAGAAGCACTACCTGCATTTTTAACTATTATTATGATGCCTCTATCATATTCAATAGCAAATGGAATTGTTTTTGGGATAGTTTCATATGCTGTATTAAAATTAATCTCAGGTAGAGGAAAAGAAGTTTCTCCAGTAGTATATATTTTAGCTTTACTATTCATATTAAAATTTGTAGCAGAAGCATTTATGTAATAAAAAAATATTATTATTTAAAAATGGGTCTTTAAGGCTCATTTTTTAGTTGATTATTTAAACAAAATATAGTATAATCTAACTTATGTTTAATTGAATTAAGTAATATTTTGAGGTGGAAGAATGATTAGTGTAATAGATTTAAGTTTGAGTTTTCAAGGACAAAAACTTTTTGATGATGTAAATTTATCTTTTACTCCGGGAAACTGTTATGGAGTAATTGGAGCGAATGGAGCGGGAAAGTCAACTTTTCTTAAGATTTTAGAGGGAAGACTTGAGCCTGATACTGGAAGTGTTTCTATTAATCCGAATACTCGTATGAGCTTTTTGGAACAAGATCACTTTAAGTTTGAAGATGAAAAAGTAATTGATGTTGTAATTATGGGAAATGCTCGTTTAATGGAAATCATTAGAGAAAAAGAAGCAATTTATGCAAAGGAAGATTTTTCAGATGAAGACGGAATTTTAGCTTCTGAACTTGAAGCGGAATTTGCAGACATGGACGGTTGGAGTGCAGAGGCAAATGCTTCAGCTCTTTTACAAGGTCTTGGTATCGGAACTGAATTGCATGAAAAAAAGATGAGTGAGCTTTCAGGTAAGGAAAAAGTTAAAGTTTTACTTGCAAAGGCACTTTTTGGAAATCCTGAAATTTTAATACTTGACGAACCTACTAATGACTTGGACATCAAGAGTATTTTATGGCTGGAAAATTTCCTTATGGATTATGAAGGAACTGTTATTGTAGTTAGCCACGATAGATATTTTTTAAATAATATTTGTACTCATATGGTGGATATTGATTTTAAAAAGATTAAGATTTTTGTTGGTAACTATGATTTCTGGTATGAATCAAGTCAACTTGCAGCACAGATGTTAAAAGACCAAAATAAGAAAAAAGAAGATAAAATTAAAGAATTACAAAACTTTATTGCAAGATTCTCTGCTAATAAGAGTAAGTCAAAACAAGCTACAAGCCGTAAGAAATTACTTGATAAAATTCAAATTGAAGATATTCAACCTTCAACAAGACGTTATCCTTTTGTAGGCTTTGAAATGGAAAGAGAAGTTGGAAATCAAATTTTGGAAGTGAATGAAATTTCAAAGACAATTGAAGGAAGATTAGTTTTAGACAAGGTTTCATTTATGGTAAATAAAAATGATAAAATTGGTTTTATCGGAGATGAACTTGCAATTACAACTCTTTTTAAAATTTTATCAGGAGAGATGGAAGCTGATAGCGGAAGTTTTAAATGGGGTGTTACTACTTCGAGATCTTATTTTCCAAAGGATAATACAGAGTTCTTTAAAGATACTCCTTATAATTTGATTGACTGGTTAAGACAATATTCGACAGAGCAATCCGAAATTTATATTAGAGGATTTTTGGGAAGGATGTTGTTTTCAGGAGATGAGGCTTTAAAACCTGCGCAAAAACTTTCTGGGGGAGAGAAAGTTAGAATGATGTTATCATATATGATGCTTAAAAATTCTAATGTTTTAATCCTTGATCAACCGACAAATCATTTGGATCTTGAAAGTATTATCAGTTTGAATAATGGGCTTAAAGCATTTAAGGGAAATATCTTATTTGCAAGTCATGATACTGAATTTATGAATACAATCGCAAATAGAATTATTCACATTGAAGAAAATGTATTTGAAGATAGACTTATGACTTATCAAGAATATATTGACAGATTCGTTGAAGGTCAATAATTATTAAATAAATATAAAGAAAAAATCCGAGTTTTGATACTCGGATTTTTTATCTAAAATAAATTTTAAGGAAGCTATTTAGCCTTATCTTTTAAGTAAAATTTTCCTTCAGTATGGAAAAATTCATCTTTTGCTTTTTTAATTTTTCCGCTCATAAATATTATTCCAATCATATTAGGAATAACTACAAGACCCAATGTTAAGTCTAAGAAAACTCCTGCGTGTTCAAATGAAAGAACTGCTGCTAGAACTATCATAATAGTTGCAATAAATCTCATAATTTTTCCTACCTTTGTTCCAAATAGATATTCTGCAAGTTTTTCAACATAGAATACTATTACGATTATTGTAGAAAGAACAAATAGGAATAAAGAAATTGAAACTACTACACTACCGATGTTTCCAAAGATTGAGTTAAATGCTCTTTCAACAGCTATTGATTTATATTCAGGATTCTTCCATATTCCTGTTGTCAAAACGATAAGTGCGGACATTGTACAAACTATTATAGTGTCGACAAATACTTCAAAAACTCCCCACATTCCTTGTCTTGCAGGATGATCTGTTATTGCAGTTGAATGTGCATAAGGGGCAGAGCCCATTCCTGATTCGTTAGAATAAACACCACGAGCAACTCCGTTAGTTATTGCTTTCTTTATTGCCCAACCCGCAGCACCACCTGCTATGGCTTTAGGATTAAAAGCACCAACAAAAATCATTTTGAAAGCTTCAGGTACTTTATTTATATTAATTGCAAGAACTATAAGTCCGAAGATTAAATAAATTAACGCCATAAATGGAACTAATTTTTCAGTTACTTGTCCAATTCTCTTAATTCCACCATAAACTACCAATATTACTAAGAAGAATACAAGTCCTATAGCAATGTATTTGTGAACTCCCAGTTGTTCTAAAGGACCTGTTGCGGCAAGTGTTTGAACTGTAATTGAAGGTAAAATTTCAATCATAAAGAAAAATGCTACAAGTGAGCCTAAAATTTTTCCTATTTTTCCACCGATTCCATGTTGTAAGTAGTAACAAGCACCACCGACATATTCGCCATCTTCATTTTTTTGTCTATAAAGAATACCAAGTACAATTTCGCCAAATTTTGTTGCTTGACCTACTATTGCAGTAATCCACATCCAAAGTATTGAACCCGGACCCGCTATAAAAATAATCGAAGGCACAACTACTATATTTGCTGCACCGATTGATGAAGCAAGTGCTGCAGTTGCTGCTTGAAAAGGTGAAACGGTTCCTTCACCTGATTTGTTTTTACTAAACATCTTTCCGAAAGTTTGATTCATAATATACGGGAAGTAACGGATTTGGAAGAATCCTAGTCTTAAAGTTAAGAATATTCCTCCACCTACTAACAGAATCAACAGTGGGGGTCCCCAAAGCCAATCGGCAAAGCTTGACAATATTGAAATTAATGAATGCATAAAAAACCCTCCTTTTGAATTTTTGAAACATTATATTATAATAATGTTTTCCTTGATTATATTATACAACTTTGGTTACTGAAAATAGGGACATAAAGCTAATATAGTTTTGTAAATTTTGGTAAATTAAAATAGTGAATATCAATTAAAATTATATTTTTGATGTAAAAATCTTCTACAAAATTCAATTCATTGTGTTAATTAATTGAACTGAATTTACACAAAAAATATAATATATTTTCCATTGAAATAATAGGAAATTGGCAAGATAGACAAAAAGTTAAGACAATAAGCAAATATTGAACATGATTAAGGTTTATAGTATAATATGAAATGTATTTAATGATTTAGGGGAGCTTTATTATGTTTGATTTTTTTAGGTATTTTTTGATAGGGTTCAAAAGCATGTTGCAATATGTTATTATTCGTAATGCTTTTATTTTTATTGCTTTGGCTTTTGTAATTATAATTTTTCGCAGATTTTCAATAGCATCTAGAAGTGGTGGAAGTGTTTTTAGACCATATCATATTTCAGATGGGAATTTTTATATACATAATGCTCTTTATGTTTTTGATAGGGTTATTTCTTTAAATGAGATAAAATCGATTGATGTGAATAGATTTAGAGGGGTAAATTTGAATGGAAGAAGATATATGCTGACTCTTGAATTTAAAAACAGTAAGAGTAGAAGTATTTTCTTCGGTAGAAATAAAGCTAATGATGAGTTGGTAAAAAGTTTAAAAAAAGAAACTAAAAAATATAATATTAAAATTCATACATGTTTGTTTGATTAGTTAAAATAAGGAGAGAAGATGAAAAAGATAAAGTTTCATAGTATTTATTATAGATTTATATTATTTATACTTACATTTGCAATTTTCGTTATAAATATGATAATAGCTGATAAAAATGCAATAATACAATTCTCTAATTTTAATCTAAAACTATGGCAATTAAATTATATTTTCATTGGAATTTTTATTGCTATTACATTAATTTTTTCTTTTATTGGTTGGAAATTTTATGTCTGTAAAGAAGGAATATACTTAAGAAAAATAGATTTATTAGTTCCTTGGGAGGATGTTGATGCTGTAAGTCATGTTTGGATTAATGAATGGAGCAGACGACCTTATGGGCGACAATATTTTTATAATCGAAAGTCATTGGTGATTTACAGAAATAACTATAAACCAATTTGCATTTATAATATTTCTTTATTAGCTTTATATACGATAAAAATTTTAAAGCCTAGCATTAAAACCAATATTATTGTTGCTACATTGGCTACTATTTTTAATATGGCAGTTAATTTTGGAATACTTTACAGTGTTTACTCAAGGAAATTAGAATTTATAAAAATAGAGATATTCCTTAGCTATATTGTTGTATATATGATAAAGATGACATTAGTACCATTAGTAATGATCAAATATGAAAATATAAAACACGGGAAATACTTATTTCACGATAATGCATATAACAAAAATTCTTCAAAAGTAATTCAATTGTAAGTAATAAGGAGAGTTATGAAAAAGATAAAATTTCATAGTATTTATTATAGATTTATTTTGTTTATTTTTGCTATTTTTTTAACTAGTATAAATTCAATAGATAGAGTTAATAAAGTTACATTTGATTTTAAAGGGTTAAAAGTAGAATATTTGAATATTTGTTTTTTCGTTATTTCAATTGTTCTTATATGGTATTTTGAATTTTTTACTTGGAAATTATATATTTGTAAGGAAGGAATATATCTAAAAAAAATAGATTTATTTGTTCCATTTGAAGAGATAAATTCTGTGAGCCACGTTTGGTTTAGTTCAATAGGAAGCGTTAAACACCGTTCAAGTTATAGTAGAAAATCATTGGTGATTTACAGAAAAAATGACAAGCCCATTGTCGTTTACAATATTTCTTTATTAGCATTATATTTTATAAAAAAATACAATTCAAAAGTTGAAATAAATATTATGTCTGCAACTTTAGCAACACTATTTAATGTTTTAGTTAATACATGGTTTCTTTATAGAACATTTACAGATTTTAATGGTATGATTAATTATACAGAATTATTTATCTATATCATTATATTTATAATAAAGTTATTAATACCATTTATAATGATTAGAATTCAAAATAAAATACATGGAGATTACCTAGAACATGATGTACCATGGTATGGTTGGGGAAATGACAAGGTTATTAAGTTGTAGTTATGAAAAAGGTCAATTATTAATAAGAACCCCACCCTTCCACGATGCTTCGCATCGGGTGGGTTCCCGGGAACCTTGTTGTTTCACAATATAAAAAAGTAGCTTATTACAAGCTACCTTTTTATTAAAATTTTATGGCAGAGTATGAAAATAGTGGATATTCTATTTCTTTTCCTTCATCAAAATATGCTCCTGCACCATAAACCCAGTTTGGATTTTTAAGTAATGTTCTTCCTTGATAAATCATATCACAGGCATTACTTTGAAGTAAATATTCACATAATCCATAGTTTTCCAAAAGACCAACAGCAGACACTGCAAGACCAACTTTTTTAATTTCTCTACTTAATTCCGCTTGATATCCAGGATAAACTAAAGGACTTTTTGGGACAACACCACCACTTGAAATACTGTTGAAAACAACTCCATCTTCCTTAGCAAGTTTTAGAATACTTATAATGTCTTCTAAAGAATTTCCTTTTTCATCATATTCATTAGCAGAAACTCTAATATGAACATCTATGTCAATATTTTTAATTGCTTTTAAAATATCTCCTAAAAATTTATATCTTTTTTCTAAACTACCACCGTATTCATCATTTCTTTGATTTGATAGGGGAGATAAAAATTGATTAATTAAATACCCATGTGCACAGTGAATTTCTACAAAGTCAAAACCTGCTTGTTTTACAAGTTTTACAGAATTTATAAAGTCTTTTTGTAAAGAAATAACTTCTTCTTTAGTCAATTCTCTTGGAGCTTTTTCATCTGCAAAAGGAATTGCACTTGGTGCAATAATATCATCATAAGATGAGTCTGCTTTTCTTCCTGCATGACTTAATTGAATTCCGATTTTGCAATCATAATTATGAACTCTATCTACAAGTTCTTTAAAAGCTTTCATTTGAATTTCGTTATATAATCCTAAATCTACTTTTCTAATTCCACCTGTAGGATTAACCATTGTTGCTTCAACAATTATTCCAGAAACTCCACCTAAAGCTCTTGCAACATAGTGATCAAAATGCTCTTTAGTTAAAACTCCATTTACAGTTTTTGAATGGAACATACACATTGGAGCCATAACTACTCTATTTTTAAATTTATTTCTGCCTATTTTCATAGGACTTAAAAGTTTACTCATAAAATACCTCCTAAATTTTTCTGACTAATTTATACCCTGATTTTTTAGATAATGATTCTTTATTAAATTATTTCATATTAATTATAAAAATAGCTTAAAAATACACAACAAAAAAGCCGTTATTTGCATAACAGCTCTTTTAAAATTTTAAATTATTTTGTATATTTTAATATTAATTCTTTAGCAGCTAATGTTTCATCAGGACGTTTAATTTCTGTGTCATGAGGAGCTGCATGAACAATTTCAGGATTTGTTTCAGCTTCTTTTGCAATCTTAATCATAGATTCTGCAAATCCGTCAAGAGTTTCTTTTGATTCACTTTCAGTAGGTTCAACCATCAATGCTTCATGAACAATTAATGGGAAATATACAGTTGGTGGGTGATATCCCATATCCATTAATCTCTTAGCTACATCAAGAGTTACTAATCCATTAGGATTTTTCAATCCGCCAAGTACAAATTCATGTTTGAATTTTACATTTTCAGGAAGATTGTAGTAATCTCTTAGTTGATTTGCTAAGTAATTAGAGTTCAATACTGCATAATCACTTACTTTCTTCAATCCATCAGATCCCATTGATAAAACATAAGCATATGTTCTTACTAATACACCAAAGTGTCCATAGAAATCTTTCATCTTACCTAATGTCTTTGGAACATCATAAGATAAGCTATATCTTTCTCCATTTTTAACTACAATAGGAACAGGTAAAAAGTCTTTTAGGAAATCTTTACATCCAACATATCCTGCACCAGGACCTCCACCACCGTGAGGAGTAGAGAATGTCTTATGAAGATTATAGTGAATTGCATCAAATCCCATATCTCCAGGTCTAACATGTCCTAATATTGCATTTGCATTTGCTCCATCATAATATACTAAACCGCCTGCTTCGTGAACGATTTTTGTGATTTCTTGAATGTCTTTTTCGAATAATCCTAATGTGTTAGGGTTAGTAAGCATAAGTCCGGCAGTATCATCGCCAACGGCTGCCTTTAATGCTTCAATATCAACTAGTCCACTTTCACAAGATTTAATTTCGATAATTTTATATCCTGCCATTGTAGCTGTTGCAGGGTTAGTTCCATGAGCTGAATCAGGAATTATAATCTTATCTCTTTGAAAATCTTTGTTGTTTTCATGATATGCTTTAAATAACATAATACCTGTTATTTCACCATGAGCTCCGGCTGCAGGTTGTAATGTACAAGCATCCATTCCAGAAGTTTCATTTAAAGCTTCGCCAAGTTCATACATCAATTGTAAAGCACCTTGAGCTCCACATTCAGGAACATTTGGATGAAGTGTTGCAAAACCTGGAAGAGCACACATAGCTTCGTTGATTTTTGGATTGTATTTCATTGTACAAGATCCTAGTGGATAAAATCCTGTATCAACACCAAAGTTTTTATTTGAAAGATTTACAAAATGTCTAACAACTTCTGGTTCAGAAACTTCCGGTAAATCAATTTCGCCATCATTTAATAGTTCAGCAGGAATTAGCTCTTTAATACATACATCTTCAACATCCAATTCTGGTAATTTATGACCAATTTTACCAGGTTTTGATAGTTCAAATATTAATTTATCGTATTTCATATTATGCTTCCTCCAATACCTTACATAGTTTGTCTATTTCTTCCTTAGTACGTTTTTCAGTAACTGCAAACATAATAACATTTTCTAATTCAGGATAATACTTTCCAAGATCGAAACCGCCGATTATACCATTTTCAAATAATTTTTTATTTAATTCACAAACCGGTTTTTTAGCTTTTAATGCAAATTCTTTATAGAAAGGTGCATCAAAAACTTTTTCGAATTTACCTGTTTCTAAAAGTTTCTTATAAAGATAATGAGATTTCTTTATACATTGTTTTGAAAGTTCTTTAAGACCTTCTTTACCTAAAAGATCCATATAAATTGCTGCAGTCAAAACATTGATACCTTGGTTAGAACAGATATTTGAAGTAGCTTTATCTCTCTTAATATGTTGTTCTCTGGCTGATAGAGTAAGAACCCAACATCTCTTTCCATCTCTGTCAACAGTTTGTCCAACTATTCTTCCTGGAATCTTTCTTAAAAATTCTTTATTAACAGCCATAAATCCTAAGTATGGTCCACCATATGAAATAGGAATACCTAGTGATTGAGCTTCACCTACAACTACATCAACATTACAATCAGATGGTTTCTTTAAAGTTCCTAAAGAAGAAGGATCAATAGAAACTACTGAATAGCACTTTTTAAAACTATGTGCAAGTTCTGAAATTTTAGTTACATCTTCAATATTACCGAAGAAGTTTGGATTTTGAACTAAAACTGCACCAATTTCTTCATTTAATTTTGCTTTTAAATCATCAACACAAGTTACACCGTTACAAGTTTTTACAACTTCCATTTCAATATGTTGAGCATGAAGATAAGTTTTTAAAACTTCTCTTGACCAAGGTGCAATGGCTTCGGAAACTAAAACTTTTTTCTTTTTAGCATGATGTGCAGTCATAATTGCTGCTTCAGCTAAACTTGTTCCTTGATCATAAAGTGATGCATTCGCATATTCCATACCAGTTAGATTAGAAATCATTGTTTGGAATTCAAAAATGTATTGTAAAGTACCTTGACTGATTTCTGGTTGATATGGAGTGTATGAAGTTAAAAATTCACTTCTACTGATTATTGTTGGAATAACAGCAGGAATATAATGATCATAAGCTCCAGCACCTAAAAATGTTGTATATTCACTTGAAGATGCATTTTTACTTGCTAATTTAGTTAGATAGTTATAAACTTCCAACTCGCTTTTTGCTTTTGGAATATTTAATTCTCTCTTTAATTTTAATTCTTCAGGAATATCTGAGAATAAATCTTCAACAGAATTAACACCAAGGCTATCTAACATATCTTTAACATCTTGTTCTGTTAGAGAAATATAAGGATACATATAGAATTTACCTCCTAATAATTTAATTATTTTTTAAGAAATTTCTTGCTTATTAATACAGCAGGAACCTTTTTATTTCTAATTTCAACTTGAACTTCATTTCCTACTTCAGCTTGATCAGCATCAACAATTACATTTGCAATAGTTTTGCCTAATGTAGGTGACATATAACCAGTTGTAACAAATCCGATTTCTTTATCACCTTTAAATACTTTTGCTCCATGTCTTGCAATACCTTTACCAGTCAATTCAAGACCGATTAACTTTCTAGGAACTCCTGCTTCTTTCATTTTTGCTAAAGGAGCTTTACCTATGAAGTCTGTTTCTTGTTTTAATTTTACAAAATAACCAAGACCTGCTTCAAGTGGAGTTATAACGTCATCCATTTCATTTCCGTAAAGTGGAAGAGCTGCTTCAAATCTCAAAGTATCTCTACAACCTAAACCGCAAGGCATAACTCCGTCTTCTTTGCCGATTTTTAGGATTTCATCCCATAATTTATTCATATCTTCACCGGAGCCGTAAATTTCAAATCCGTCTTCACCTGTATATCCTGTACGTGAAACTAAGAATTTTCCGCAATCTCCAAGTTGAACATTTTCTTTAAAAGTGAAGAATTTTATTTCATTTGCCAAATCAACATCTTTAGCTAATTTTTGTAAAATTTTTTCAGCTTTTGGACCTTGCAATGCAATTTGTGCAGTTTCTGATGAAATATTTTTAATTTCTACATCGTAGTTTCCTTTTTGTTTTAAGAACCAAGCAAAGTCCTTATCTGTATTTGCAGCATTAACTACAATATACATATCATCTTTACCTTTTCTGTAAACTAGTAAATCATCAACAACTCCACCGTTTTCATTACATAATAAAGAGTAAATAACTTGTCCGTCACCAATAGTTGTCAAATCGTTAGTGATTAAATGATTTACATAGTCAAAAGCGTCTTTGCCTTTAACAGTAACTTCTCCCATATGTGAAACATCAAATAATCCGGCATTATTTCTAACTGCATTATGTTCAGCAGCTAGTCCTTCGTATTTAACAGGTAGTAACCAACCTGCATAGTCAACAACTTCTCCTCCATATGAAATGTGTTTTTCGTACAATGGTGTTTTTTTTGCAGCCATATCAAATTCCTCCTTTAAATTTAGAATAGAAATCAATTACCTCTCATAAGATAACTCCTTTCCTTTAATGTAATTATAGTATAAAAAAATAAAAAATACAATAGTCTTTTTACAAAAACATAAAAAGTTTTTTATCAAACTAAATTTCTTGTTCATAAAATTAACAAAAAAGAGTTATATTAAAATAAAAGCGTTTTTATTTTAACTTATAGATTTGTAATATATGGAAAACATACCCTAAAAATTTATAAAATAATTATAAATTAAAAAACTTTTTTTAAAAAATTTTAAAATATTTTACTTATAAAAATAATATTGATAACTTACACTATAACTATTAACAAAAAAATAAAAAATACTAATTTTTTAAAAAGATTAAAAAAATTTTTCAATAAAATCATTTTTTTTTATAAAGATTTTTTAATTTTACAAAAAATATGTTACAAAAGTTAAAATAACAATAAAACAATGACGAATTGTCAATAAAAGTTTTTGCATATAATTAGAAAAAGTTGTTGTAAGTTTATTAAATAAATCTATCAAAAATGTAAAAACGTTAGTTAAAAATATTTGTTTATATCTTTATATTTGATATTATTAGGGTATAAAATTCCTATAAAATAATTACATATACGATAATTAAATCTAAATTAAATTTGTAATTGCGGAGGTCATTATGAAAAAAATTGGACTTTTGGTAAATCCTATTGCCGGAATGGGTGGTAGAGTGGGACTTAAAGGAACTGATGGAGCAGATATTTTAGAAAAAGCAATTTCACTTGGTGCTGTTCAAGAAGCTCCTGAAAAGGCAAAGAAAGCTTTAGCTAAAGTTGTTGAATTAAAAGATAAGTTTAAAATTTATACTGCAAGTGGTCTAATGGGAGAAGATGAATGTAAAGAGCTTGGACTAAATTATGAAGTTGTCTATAATTCAGCTGAAAAATCTTCAGTTACAGATTCAAGAGAGCTTTTGAAATACTTTTTAGAAAATGGTATTGATTTGATTTTCTTTGTAGGTGGAGATGGAACAGCAAGAGATGTTTATTCCGTTATCGAAGATAAAATAGCTGTAATCGGAGTTCCTGCAGGAGTAAAAATTCATTCACCTGTTTATGGCAATACTCCTGAACAAGCTGGAAGTTTGCTTTTTGAAGTTATAAATGGTGTTGAACTACCTGTAATTGAAAAAGATGTTGTGGATATTGACGAAGATGCCTTTAGAGATGATAGAGTAGAAGTTAGACTTTACGGTTATTTAAAAGTACCTTTTGATCAAAGATATTTACAAAACAAAAAATCACAAACTCCTCAATCAGATAGTGATGCTCAAGTTTCAATTGCATGTGATATAATTGATGATATGAAAGATGATATCTTTTATATAATTGGATCAGGAACAACTCCTATGTACATTATGAAAGAATTGGACTTACCATACACTGTATTGGGTGTTGATATAATTAAAAATAAAAAACTTGTAAGAAAAGATTGTAGCGAAAAAGATATACTTGAAGTAATTGGAGATGAAAGAGCTATTTTGATTGTAACCCCAATGGGTGGTCAAGGATATGTTTTCGGTCGTGGAAATCAACAATTAAGTGCAAATGTTTTAAGAAAGATAGACAAAAAAGACATTATAATAATTGCGACAAATGGGAAATTGGAGAGTATAACATCAGGGCATCTAGTAGCTTACACAATGGATGAAGAAGTGGATAAAAAATTAAAAGGCTATTATAGAGTTAAAATTGGATATGAAAGAGAAAAAATGATGTTAGTAGATAATGAATAAAATATTAGGCGATAGGAATATCGTCTTTTTTTGTCTAAAAATTTAATTGAGATATTATAGAAAACAATATCTGGTAGTTATTTATTAAATAGATGATACAATAAAAAAGTGACAAAATTTATTAATATGCCCGGTTTTTTATAAATTCTGTATAAATTCTAAAAATTTTTTCTATACATTTTTATTTTGTACTACCTTTTTGAACTAAAGTGTGTTATAATAATATTGTCTAAGGTTCCTGTTTAATTATACCTACATTTATTATAAGGGATTACGGAGTTCTTACTTTGATGGCAGCCTTATTTTAGGAAACCGTGAGATTTAAGACAGTTTGCCCACCTTCAATTGCGAAGGTTTATAAAATAACAGGAACCAAAAGACTTTATTAATAAGTTAATAATTAGGAGGTTTTTATGAGTTTAACAAAGTATATTGAACAAAGACGTATTGAAAGAGAAAGAGAAGTTAGAAGAAAAATAAGAAATGAAAAATTATCAAGTCTTGCAAAAGTTGCTGCAGGAGCTGCTGTTGGTGCCGGAATTGGAATTTTATTTGCTCCTAAATCCGGTAAAGAAACGAGAGAAGATATTGCTAAGGCAACTAAAGAAGGTGTTGAATACGTAAGTGAAAATGTAAACAATGCTGTTAAAGTTGTTGCTGATAAAGCTAAAGAAGTTAAAGAGGCGGTAGGAGAAAAATACGATAATTTTGCTAACAGAAATATGACTGAAATTTCTCCTGAATCCAAAGAAATGGATATAACAGATATAACTGAAACAACAGAAGAATAGTGAGGATAAAATGGTAACAATAGATTTAGATTTAACTTTGAGGGTTATTCTTTATTTAGTTGCGATAGTTTGTTTATTATTATGTATTTATTTCTTTATCAAGTTGATAAAAATGTTTGGAAGAATAAATACGATTTTGGAAAAAAGTGAAGAAAGTTTGATTTCAAGTGCTGAAAAATTACCGGGCTTGATTGAAAATACTGATAAGGCTATCGTAAATGCAAATGAAATTCTTGAAAAAGCAGACGGAATTTTAACCGATACAAAAGAAGATATAACAGAGAGTATTGAAAATGTAAATTTGACACTTGAAAATGTAAAAGATATTACCGAAGATATTAATGTATCTACAAGATTTGTAGCAGAACAAGTTGTAGATACTACAATGGATATTAGAGAAAATGTCGATATTATGATTGATAAAGTAGATATGATTATGAATATCATAGAAACTATCAGATCTTATTTTAGGAAAAAATAATTTTTATACTATCGACTTTTGATAAGTTTCTATTTTTTTATAAAGATAGGAGGACATTATGGGAGTTATAGGAAAATCAGAATTGTTGGAATCGTTGTATAAGATTGGAGAGGGAAAGGCCGGTTATAAGTTAAATAAAATGTTAATTTTGGCATTTTTAGCGGGGTTGTTTATAGCACTAAGCGGATTGTCTTATGTAGTTGTTAATACGGGAATGGCGAGTTTAAACGCAACTTATGGAAAATTTATTTCAGGGATTTGTTTCTCTTTTGGGCTTTTTGCCGTAGTTGTTGCCGGAGCTGATTTGTTTACAGGGAATGTTTTGATGTTAGCTCCTGCATTGGGAAAGAGAATTACATTTTCTAAAATGTTTAGAAATTGGGTATTTGTTTACTTATTTAATTTTGTCGGTGCAATTTTTGTATCACTGATTGTTTATTTTGCAAGTATTATGACACCGGAAATGCTTGCGTTTTTACATAAAATTACCGTTGCTAAAACTACAGAAAGCTTTACAGTTCTTTTGTTTAAGGGAATAGGATGTAATATTTTCGTTTGCTTGGGTGTTTGGATGGCTTATGCGTGTAAAGATGGTGTCTCAAAGTTCTTTGCTTGTGCAATTTCCGTTATATTATTTTTAATTTGCGGATTTGAGCATAGCATTGCAAATATGTTCTATCTTTCATACTCTTTTATAATATCAGATATAGGTGTAGGTGCAGTTATATATGATTTAATTCCTGTTACAATAGGAAATATAATAGGAGGAAGTATAGTGGCTATTTGTTACTATTTTGCTTATAAAGATTAGGAGTTGTAATTATGTTGGAGTTTCCCCAAAAATTTAATGTAAAAATAACTTTGTATAATAAAGATTATTCATTTGGAAATGGATTATATAGGCTACTCTTATTAATTGATGAATATAAGTCAATCAATAGAGCATGTAAAGAAATGCGAATGGCATATTCCAAAGCCTACAAAATGATACTTCGATCTGAAAAAGACTTGAATTGTAAACTTCTTGTCGGAAAAATCGGAGGAAAAGGTGGCGGTGGCTCAACACTCACACCTGAAGCAAGAAAATTAATATCTTTTTATGAAAAAGTAAATTTAGAAACAAAAGAATTTGTCAAAAACGAAATTGAAAAATTTGAAAAAGAAATTAGCCAAACGGAGAATTAAAAAATCTCCGTTTTTTGTCGTGGAGTAATAAATATTTCTGTTTATAAAAAATATTTTTCAAAGTTTTATAAGTAGAAGATAATTAAAATCATTAAAAACGGGTATATAATATAGAAATATATAAGGAGGTCTTTTAAGATGGATCATGTAAAAGGATTACAAAATGTTGTAGAAAACTCAAAAAATTTAGGAGCTGCTCTACCTAACGAAATGAAAGCTTTTAGCAATCTTTTTGGAGAAGTTTTTAAGGATGGAGCATTAACTGTAAAAGAAAAAGAATATATTGCACTTGGAATTGCAGTAGCAGTTCGTTGTGAAGGTTGTATCGAAGCTCATACAAGAAATCTTATTAATTTGGATGTTTCAAGAGAAGAAATCGCAGAAATAATTTCTGTTGCAGTTCTTATGGGTGGAGGACCTTCAACTATCTATGGTGGAAAGGCATTAGAAGCATTTGATCAATTATCTAAATAGTCTTAATAATAAAAATAAATAATAAAAAGTGGTGAAAATGTGATGAACTCAAAAACACCACTTTTTTTGTTTTTACAAAAAAAGGTTGAAGATTTTACTCATCAACCCTAATTACTAAACTCTATTTTTTGCTAAGATTTTTTAGGCCGAATTCATAGCCTGTTTTTGTGTCTAAAATTACATTATCATTAACTATTTCAAGTCTTTTTTCTTCCAAATTATCCGCTCTTAAATATCTTTTATCTCCAATTGTTACAATACTCGGATTATCATAAAATCCACCCATGATTTTTGGACCTTCTCCTTTATATTTAAATTCCTCATTCATAGGTAATTTAAAACTTATAAAAGAATAATCTTCAGTCTTCTTAACTATTTCAACAGTTCCGCCTTTAGGTCCTTCATATACATTACCGTAATATCTTTCCATTTCTTTATCCGGAACTCTATCATAATGAGTAAATTCATATCCTGTATAGTTATCTACAATTACATTTTTCGAAACAATTTCAAATCTGTCATCAGGTAAACCATCAGCTGTTAAATATTTTTTTCCGTTTTTTCTTATAACTTTAGGATAGTCAAAATTTCCGCCTGAAATATTTTCTTTAACATTTTCTTTAAAAGTTGCATTTTCAGGTAATGTGAAGTACAAAACTGAATATAATTTACTCTTTTTAATTACACTAATTCCTGAACCTACAGCTCCATATCTTTTTCCATAAAGTTGTTCCACTTCATTGCTCTTTGTAGCACAAGACGACAACAATAAAGTTGATATTAAAATCATAAATAAAATTTTTAATTTCTTCATAAAATCACTCCTTTTTTTACTTTTTTTTAAATAATTATAGTTGCAGAAAATCTATAAAAATAACAACTATATTAGTACTATCATATTAGTAATCTATATATTAAGATTTTAATATAATTTTAATCAAATTAACATATCAACTACACACTATGAATATATCACTTTACTTAAATTAAGTCAAGGATTTTATGAAAAAAACACTTTTTTATTATATTTTGTTTTTGGTTGAAAAAATAATATTTTTATGTTAAAATTATACGGTAATTTTTACAGAAATTAAATTTAGAAGAAAAGTGTTTTGCTTGGCACCCACTTTAAAAATCAAGTGCTGGGGCACTTTGCCCTTTTTTTGTTGAACAAAGCACTCCAAAGAGGAGGAAAATATGAGCGTAAAAAAAATTACAAGACAAGGAATGGTTGCAGCAATTTATGTTGTATTGACAATTCTTTCAGAAACTTTTGGACTGGGGTATGGAAGTTTGCAATTTAGACTTTCAGAAACTTTAGCGATTTTACCATTTTTTAATCCAGAATATGTAATAGGGGTAACATTGGGCTGTTTTTTGGCAAATATTGCAAGTACAGTGGGAATTGTTGATATGGTGGTCGGAACTTTGGCAACATTTGTAGTTGCATTAATTATGACTAAAATTAAAAATTTCTATTTAGCTTGCTTGGTACCTGTAGTTGTAGGAATGGTTCCGATAGCATTGGAAATATATTTATTGATGCCAAATCCTGTAGGTTTTTGGGCTATATTAGGAGAGCTTATTCTTTCTGAAAGTTTGGTTATCTATGTAGTAGGAGTTCCTGTTTTTTATATTTTATGTAAAAACAAAGCTTTTACAAAAGCTTTGGAATTTAAAAAAGAAATAAGATAAATGAGAAAGTTGGTGTGATAATTCACATCGATTTTTTTATTGAAATAATTTTTGTGAAAAATATAAAATTAATTTTATAAATGTTTTAAAAGCTCTTTTCAAATTTATCAAAATGTGGTAAACTTTGACTAGAATTTTTAATTTAATATTAAGGAGAAATATTATGTGGTTATTAGATATAATCAAAGTTATTATTTTAGGTATCGTTGAAGGAATTACTGAATGGTTGCCTGTGAGCAGTACCGGTCATATGATTTTGGTAGATGAGTTTTTGAAATTAAATCAATCTGCTGAATTTAAAGAGATGTTTTTAGTTGTTATTCAACTTGGAGCGATACTTGCAGTCGTAATTATGTTTTTTAACAAGTTGAATCCTTTTTCTAAAAAGAAAACTAAGGATCAACAAAAAGATACGATTAATATGTGGTTAAAAGTAATTGTAGGGGTCATTCCTGCAGGGGTTTTGGGAGTGCTTTTTGATAAAACTTTGGAAAAATATTTTTATAATTTCCCAACAGTTGCATTTACTTTAGTTTTATATGGTATTTTATTTATAGTTGTTGAAAATAATCCGAAATTTAAGAAACAAAATATAAGAAGATTTGAAGATTTAAGTTATTCATTAGCTTTTTATGTAGGATGTTTTCAAGTTTTAAGTTTAATTCCTGGAACTTCAAGATCAGGAGCTACAATTATTGGGGCACTAATCCTTGGACTTTCAAGAAGTTTAGCTGCAGAATTTTCATTCTTTATGTCAATTCCAGTTATGTTTGGTGCAAGTTTATTAAAACTTAGAAAATTTGGCTTTGCATTTAGCTTTTTCCAATTTTTCATTTTAATACTTGGAATGTTTGTAGCATTTGTAGTTTCCGTTATGGCAATTAAAATGTTGATGAGATACATTAAAAAGCATGATTTCAAAGTATTTGGATATTACAGAATTGTACTTGGAGCGATTTTAATTTTATATTATATTTTACATTGATTTAATTAAAATATTATTTAAATATTAATACAAAAAGTTAAATAGAAGAAAGTTCTTTCTATTTGACTTTTTTTGCCATATTTGGTAAACTGAATTAACATAATAAAGGAGGAAATATCTATGAAAAAAAGATTTCTGATTACAGCCTTAATAATTTGTTTTTGTGGTGCTATTGTTTCTTGTAAGCCAAAGGAGAAACCTGAAGAAAAATCGAAAGATAATAGTCAAGTAAATGTTAAAGAGAAAAAAGTTAAAGAAAATATTCAAGAAGATAATTCAGATAAAAAAGAAGATAAAAAATCTGAAGAAAATAAAGAAGAAAAGGGATTAAATTTCGTCATAAAGGATTTGGGAAACAACAATGTAAAAATGATAGCAAAAAAAGGTTCTAAAATGCCTTTTGATATTTATACTGTTGGAATGGAATTTAAATTAAAACTGGACGGAAAGGAGTATTCAGTTAAAGATGCCATTTCAAATGGAATTTTAGATGAAGATAAGCTGTTACAAAAACTTGAACAGGATAAAAAAGATAATAAATCTACAAGTGAAATGTATAGAGATAGTGGTACTATAATATATAGATATAAGGATTATTCTATAGTTAAATACAATTCAGATGATGAAAGTATGTATATTACTAAAGAAAAAGATTTAGATTCTTTGGAAAAAATATTGAATAAAAACTAGGTGAAAAATGTCAACAACTGAGGATTGTTGACTTTTTTAATATTAAAATTAAAAATCATAATTTAATTTTTATTAAATTATGATTTTTATAAATGAAAGGATGTGTTTTTATGTGTAAAGAATGTTATGTAGATCAAAATAGGATAACACCACTATTAAATCCCATAGATTGCTTGGAAAATCATACTCAATATATCTGTGGAACTTGTGGAAGATGTATATGTATTGAACACGATAAAAAGAGAGGATTACAACGTTGGAATTTTCCTTTTAAATCTTTGGAAATTGCAAAATTATATTTGAGAACAGCTGATTATACGACAAAAAAACCATGTGGTATTTATGAGATTTTAAGTGAAAATGGAAGACTTTCTTATAAGATTTTTGAAGATGAAAAGTGTTTAAAAGGTTATTTAAAAAGAAATAAAGGAAAAATTTGCGAAAAAATGAAACCTGTTTTTATTGTTGAAGAATACCAAGAATATGAAAATACACAGGTTAGAAAATTAACTCCTGATGAAGTAGATAGATATATTTCAGAGAGATAAAAAATTTTATTCTTAAAAGAGTTTTAGATGAATTCCAATATATCATAGATACATTTAGTTTTGCTTGTTTACAAGCAAAACTATGAGATCTCCACAGTTGATTGTATCCAAATCAAAGATTTGGACAATCTTTGCGTCAGACTTGCTTTTGTTTACAAGTAAACAAAGTTAGGGCTAGATTCGTTTTGCTTCGCTCTAGTCGAGATGACGTATAAGGGGAAAAACTACTTTTAATAGCTTAACGTGAAAGTTAAAAATATAAAAAGTAGTAAAAAAATTGTCTAAAAAGTAAAAAAAGTTTCACGTCATAGTAATTCGCAAAGCAATGCTCCTAACACGTCATTTCGACCGAAACGAAGCTTTGCTGAGTGTAGTGGAGAAATCTCATTTGATTATTTATTTGTAAACAATCAAAATAAGGTCTGACGGAGTAATTGTATTATTTGATACAATTTTGTTAGAAATCTCTTAAAACCCCTAGAATATTAAAATGCTTTATATCGAAAAATATCCTTTAAGAATAAGACTTCCACAAAAAAATCGCAGGTGATAACCTGCGATTTTAATTAAAAACATTATTTTATTACTTAATCAGCTATTATTAAACCGTAATTTCCGTCTTTTCTCTTGTAAAGAACATTTGTTTTATAATCTTTTGCATTCTTGAAAATGAAAAAGTCATGGTTTAAAAGTTCTATTTGTAAAATAGCTTCTTCTTCAGACATCGTAGCTACATCGAATTTTTTAACTCTAACAATTTTTGATTCTTCTTCTTCCAAAGGTTCAGCAATTTTTTCAAATCTTATAGTTTCTAAAGCTTGATATTTCTTTTGTAGTTTAGTTTTGTTTTTTCTTATTTGTCTTTCAAGATTATCCAAAACGATGTCTATTGAAGTATACATATCGTTTGTGCTTTCTTCTGCTCTAAGTATTGTGCTATTTGGTAAATAAATTGTAGCTTCAAAAATCTTATCGTTTTTAACTGCACTGTAAGTAACTTTACCTTCAATGTCTTTAGAGAAAAATTTATCCAATTTTTCAAACTTTTTAGCAGTGATTTCTTTTAAAGCATTTGTAACTTCAATGTTTTTACCTATAAATTGTAATTTCATACCAATACCTCCCTAACATTTTTTATATTTGCATTAAAAATGCAAATATAATGTTACTTATATTATACCATATTTTTCCGTTAAATACCTAAATTGAAACTAAAATTTTTATTTTTATATTATTTTATGTTATACTTAATTAGTATTTATTTTAAAAGGAGATATTATGAAAAGAGATACTGTACTTATAACCGGCTCATCAAGGGGCATTGGTTCTGCAATTGCAAAGGCTTTGGCAAAAGAAAATTATAATATCGTTATAAATTATAAAGAAAATGAAGTAGAGGCAAAAAAAGTTTTTGAAGAGATAAAAACATATAATCCAAATCTCTTGATGATAAAAGCTGATATAAGAAAAACTAATGAAGTTGAAAATATGTTTAATGAAATAGAAAAAGTATTTGGAAATGTAGATATTTTGATAAATAATGCTGGAATTGCAAGTGTAAGATTTTTTCAAGATATTACAGAAGAAGAATGGGAAGATATCTTTAATGTAAATGTGCATGGTTCATATCGTTGCATAAAAAGGGCTATTCCTTCAATGATTAATAATAAATATGGAAAAATAATTGGAATAAGTTCAATATGGGGAGTTACAGGGGGAGCACTTGAAGCACATTATTCAGCGACAAAGGGTGCGATTATTTCTATGAATAAGGCTCTCGCAAAGGAACTTGGATATTCAGGAATAACTGTAAATATAGTTGCACCCGGTGGAGTTGATACTGATATGTTAAAGGATGTTCCAAAGGAAAGTATTGAGGCTTATTGCTCTGAATTTCCTTTACAAAGACTTGCAAAACCTGAAGAGATTGCAGATGTGGTAAAATTTTTGATTTCCAAAGAAGCCTCTTATATAACAGGACATGTTTTAAATGTAAATGGGGGAGCTTTTATTTAAAAAATATTGAAAAAAACATAAAAAAGCTATTTACAAAAGTTTAAAAAAGTTGTATAATCTATGCGTGGCTATAAATTATCGCGGCAAATAATTTATGGGGAGTATGAAAATATGGCAAAAATGATGGGACCTAGATTTAAACAATCAAGAAGACTAGGCTTAAATGTATGCGGACACCCAAAAGCTAACAAAAGAATGGGTAAAGGTCTTGCAAGAAACGACAAAAAATTAACAGAATATGGTTTACAATTACTTGAAAAGCAAAGATTAAGAGCTTACTATGGAGTAATGGAAAAACAATTCAGAACTTATGTAGAAAAAGCACTTAGACAAAAAGAACGTATAACAGGGGATGCTCTTGTTATGATGTTAGAAACAAGATTAGATAACCTTGTTTACAGAATGGGTTTTGCTTCTTCAATTAGACAAGCAAGACAAATGGTAGTTCATGGACATATGCTTGTTAATGGAAAAAAAGTTGATATACCTTCATACGCAGTACAAGTTGGAGATGAAATCACTTTAAGAGAAAAATCACAAAAAGTTGAAATGTTCAAAGAAAACTTTGAATCTACATTCTTAGGAGTTGTTCCTTACATCGAAAAGAAGGAAGGATTAAAAGCAACTTTAACAAGAATGCCTGAAAGAGACGAAGTTCCTATTGAAATTCAAGATTCATTAGTAGTAGAATTCTACTCAAGATTAATTTAGCAAAACAAAGCACGATTTATCGTGCTTTTTTGTTTGTAAAAAATTGGAAAACACACAAAAAAAGGTGATGTATTTGAATATAACATCACCTTTTGTCTTAAATAATTATTTCTTTTTTATAAATAAAGCTATTACAAATGCTACAAAACTTGGAATTATCCAGTTAAAACCTATACTGCTTAATGGTAAAATAGTTATAAATTTTAAAATTCTTAATTGTTCATAAAGTACTTGAATAAAACTTATTGTAACTGCTGTAAAAGCAGGTAATTTAAAGATTAAATCATTTTTTATTTTATCTTTAAAGAATGCAAGTATAATCAGAATTATTGTCGGTGGATAAACAACGGCAAGTATTGGAGCACCGATTTTTACTATTCCACTAACTCCGATTATTGCAGTTACAGTTCCGAATAAACATATACAAAGTATAAATGTAGAATATTTTATCTTTCCTTTTGTAATATTCACTAAATATTCTCCGGATGCAGATGTAAGACCTATCGAAGTTGTCAAACAGGCAAGAAATGATGCTAAACCTAAAGCAACTTTCCCTGCATTTCCTAAAAGATTTTGTGTTACATTTACAATTATTTGTGATTGCTCAACATCCAGTCCATATTTTGCAGAAACGGTTGCTCCTAGATATGTAAGTCCACCATAAATCAATCCTAAAGTAGTACAAGCAATAAGACCTGATTTAAACAGCATTTTTATTTGTTGTTTAGGTTCACTATAACCTTTATTTTTTAATGTTAATAATAGAACTGATCCTACTGCTAGAGATACAAAACAGTCCATTGTTTGATAACCGTCAATTAATCCTTTTCCTAAAACACTGTTTATTTTAGCAGTTTCTGCAGGAGCTCCAAGTGGAGAAATAATTCCTTTAACGATTATTACAACAAGTGCAAGAATTAAAAAAGGAGTTAAAAATTTTCCAATAATATCTACAACTTTTGATGGTCTTACAGTTAAAAAGTAAGTCAGCATAAAAAATATTATAGCTACTGCTGTTATAGTATATGTGTTATGAAATCCCAATATCGGTTTAATTCCCATTTCATAAGCAGTCGCACCTGTTCTTGGAATTACAAGAAGAGGTCCAACACACATAATAACCATAAAACTTAAAACTAAAGCCGGTTTCTTTCCTATTGGGCTGAAAAATTTCATTATATCACATTCATAGCATGTAACTGCCATTAAAGCTACAAGGGCAAGCCCTACAGCTGTAACTGTAAAACCTAAAAATGTTATAAACCATGAACTACCGGAAAGAACTCCCAAATATGGGGGAAAAATCAAGTTTCCTGCTCCAAAAAACATTGCAAAAAGTGCAAATCCGAATGTTAACATATCAATTATGCTATTTTTTTTGCTCATTACATTCTCTCTCCTTAAAAATAAAAAAATTAAAATATCAAAACTTACAAAATTTTGTATTTTGTATAACAATATTTTACAAGAAATTCAGAAAAAACTCAATACTAAAAATGGTGTTTATAAAAATTTTTTATGTATTTTTTACTATTTTTAAAAAATTTAAACAATTATTTTAAATTCATTTTTTTGAGTCAATTATTTTACAATAAACTAATGAAAAAATTTTAAAAATATGGTAGAATAAATATTGTGGAAGAAAACATTTTTGGAGGTATGATATGAAAAGAAATGAAGTTGATAAAAGTTTAACTTGGAATTTGAGTGATCTTTTTAAAACAGAAGAAGATTACAAAAAGGCTCTTAAGGAAATTGTTGAAAAAACAGATGAACTTGTAAAGATTTATGAAGGAAAACTTGACTGTTATTGTACTATTAACAGTTGTTTGGAAGATTTAAAATCTATTTATGTATTGATTGATTTAACTGCAAATTATGCAAGTTTGGATTATGAAACAGATTTAGGTGGAAAAGAACAATTTGAAAGAATGGTAGATTTTGAAAATACCATTGCTCCGGTTTATGCCAAACTTAGCTTTGTAGAAACTGAGATCTTAGCAAATGATAAAAGAATTATAGAAAAGGCTATGAAAGAAAATTCTGAAAATAGAAGATTTTTAGAAAAACTTTTAGACAGAAAAGATCATACTTTATCAAAAGAAGTTGAAAGCACACTTTCAGCTTTATCAGGAAGTTTTGAAACCCCTTATAGAGTATATCAACAATCAAAAATGCAAGATTTATCTTTTGAAGATGTTGAAGTAAATGGTGTAAAAACTCCAATGACTTACAATATTTTTGAAGGATGTTTTGAAGTTGATTCAAATACTGAATTTAGAAGAGAGGCTTTTAAAAAATTCTACAAGACTTTAGCAAAATACGAAAATACATTTGCAAGTGCATATTATAGCAATGTTCAACAAGATAAGGCAATGTCTAAAGTTAGAAAATACGACAGTGTCTTTGATTATCTTTTGTCTTCACAAGAAGTTACAATGGATATGTACAATAGACAATGTGATGTTATTATGGAAAAACTTGCACCACATATTAGAAAATATGCAAGACTTCTAAAGAGAGTAAATAAATTAGATAAAATGACTTTTTCAGATATGAAAATGCCTTTAGATTCTGAATTCCAAAAAGTTTACAGTATTGATGAATGTAAAAATATGGTAATTGATGGATTATCAGTTTTAGGAAATGATTACAAATCTTATTTGGAAAAAGCTTTTGATAATAGATATATAGACTATGTTGATAATGAAGGAAAGGCCTCAGGTGCTTTCTGTGCAAGTCCATATAAAGTGCATCCTTATGTACTTTTAACTTGGTCAGGAAATATGTCTGACATTCTTACAGTTGCTCATGAACTTGGACATGGTGGACATTTCTCACTTTGTCACCAAAATCAAAATATTTTAAATGTTGATTGTTCAACTTATTTTGTAGAAGCACCATCAACAACAAATGAATTGATTATGGCTCATTATTTACTTGAAAACGCAAAGACTGATAGGGAAAGAAGATGGATTATTTCAGAAATAATTTCAAAAACATATTATCATAATTTCGTAACACATTTCTTAGAAGCATATTATCAAAGAGAAGTTTATAAAATTATAGATAAAGGCGGAGCTGTTGATGCTGTAACTTTAAATACACTTTTTAAAGAAACTATGGAAAAATTCTTTGGTGAAGATGTTGAACTTGCGGATGGAGTTGAAAGAACATGGATGAGACAACCTCATTACTATATGGGACTTTATTCATATACTTACAGTGCAGGTTTAACAATCGGAACACAAATGTGTCTAAATATTTTAAAGGATAATTCAAAGGCTGCACAATGGATTGAAGTATTAAAAGCCGGTGGAAGTAAAAATCCGGTAGATCTTGCAAAAATGGCAGATGTTGATGTTACGACTGATGCACCGCTTCTTAATACAATTGAGTATATCGGAAGTCTAATTGACGAAATGGAAAAATTGACTGATAATATAGAACAAGAATAATTTACAAAAGATACTGATTTTATTCAGTATCTTTTTTTGCACAAAAATAGGAGCTTTAAAGCTCCTTAAATACTTATATAAGAAAATTCATATATAAAAATGTTGTAAGTATTGATGCAAAAACAGTAAGTACCATATTTCTAGTTATATACGAAACTACTGAAGCAACTGCAATTGTAACCGTAAACATTAATTTGTTGGCTGACTCTGCAACCAAGACTTCTCTTAAAATTAGTACCGACATGGAAGTATAGGGTACAATTTTAAAGAAAGTCATTAGTTTCTTATTAAAAGTTTTTCCTTTAAGAAAGAATAGTGGAAGAACTTTTGGAATTATTGTTACAGCTGCGGCGATTAATGTGCCGACGATATAATAGTAATATTTGTCCATAATTTCTCCTTATTCTTTTATTTCTTCTTTATCTTCTAAAGTTTCATCTCCAATTAAGAATATACCTACTATTGAAGAAAGTATTATTGAAAAAACTATATCCCAACCTAGAGGAAACATTTTTGTATAATAGATAATAGAGTATATTATTGCTGTCACGATGACAACTCTTACAGTTACTAAATGTTTTTTTACATTCGGTACTAATAGTGCTACGAAAAGTCCAAGAAGACCGACACTGAAAGCAACTTTTAAATTTTGTGGTAAAAAATCTCCCAAAAAGTAACCCACTATTGTGAAAATTCCCCAAATAAAATAAGGTGGAATTTGCACACCAAGTGTAAATGCTGTATTTACTTTGTCTTTATTAAATGAAAGTATAGAAAAACTTTCATCTGTTAGTAACCATCCTACAATAGGGAACGCTTTATGATTTACCTTATCTACTGTTGCTCCAAGAGTAGCAGACATAAGGAATAGTCTTGTGTTTAATAAAAATACGGAAACTGCAATTCCGAAAAGCGGAACACTTGATGTCAAAAAACCTACCAACATAAATTGGGCAGCACCCGAATATAAAACAAAAGAACTTAAAAAAGCATGTAACAAACCTAGTGAATTAGTATTACATAGAATTCCCAAAGTAATTGCTGATGGGATATAACCTATCCATATAGGTATTGAATGTCGAACACCTGAAATAAAATTGTTCTTTGTCGATTTCATATTTTCCCCCATAAACATTAGAAACCTAATATTCTATCTCTCTTCTGTCCTCTAATGCCTTTAAAAATGTTAATTCATCATAATTGTCTATGCTTCTACCTATAGGAATTCCATTAGCAATCTTTGAAATTTTTAAGTTTTTGAAATTTTTTAGTAAATCTACAATATAAATTTCAGTTAATTCGCCGTCAATTGTTTGACTTATAGCAAAAATAACTTCCTTTACATTATATTTTTCAATTCTATCTAAAAGTGAATCTACATTTAAGTCGTCTAAAGTTATTCCTTCTCTTGGAGTAACAAGACCATTTAAAATATGATAAGTTCCTTTATATACTTTAGTTTTTTCAAGGCTTATTACACCTTGCATATCTTCTACAATAGTAATAATTGACTTATCTCTCTTTTCATCAGCACAAATATTGCAGATTTCATCTTCTGTTAAATTTCCACAAATTTTACAATGATGAGTATTCTTTTTCATATTAATAAGACTTTTTGCAAATCCAATAGTAAAATCATCATCCATTTCTAAAATTTTCAAAGCCATTTTAGTTGCAGATTTTCTTCCGATAGATGGAAGTTTTGACAAATAGTGAATAACTTCATCTATAGATTTAGTATAATTATTCATTTTTATAATCCCGGAATATTAATTCCACCTGTTATTTTATTAATTTCTGAATCGTGTTTTTCTTGAGCTTTTCTATTAGCTTCATTTATAGCTGTCATAATTAAATCTTGTAACATTTCTATATCATCAGGATCAACAACTTCAGGATCAAGTTTGATACTTAAAACTTCTTTTTTTCCATTAACAGTTACTTCAACTGCTCCACCACCTGATGTTGCAGAAACTTCTTCTTCATCTAAAAGTTTTTGCGTATTTTCAAGTTCTCTTTGCATTTTTTGCATTTGTTTCATCATATTGCCCATATTCATGCCACCGCCGAATTTAGGGAAACCGCCTTTAGCCATAAATACCTCCTAAAAATAAATAGTATAATTATTTAGTGTCAAATTTACATTATATTAAAAAATTTGTTAATCATATAACATAAAACTTTAAAAATCTTCCTTTATAATAGCATTTTTTTTATGATAAATCAATAATTTACAATAACAAGATAAAGTAAATATATTTTTGAAAAGATAAAAAAAGACAATATCAGACTTAAAATTTTCCCATATTGTCTTTATATATTTTTATATTTATTATTGCAAAGCAACAAGGTTCTCGGGCATCACCCGATGCAAAGTATCGAGGAAGAGTGAGTTTCTTATCTACTTGGATCTGCAATATGTGCTGTAAAAGTAATTAAATTTGCCTTACTGTTTTCGTCATAGTCTTCTATAATGATGTAGAAAGGAACGTCCATTTTTATATCAATATTTTTATTTTTCTTTGGCATGCTTATTTCTTTAACTTCTGTTTTAGTTACTGATTTAGCTTTTGCACCTTTTTCATCCATTTTTAGTGTAGAAGTTTGTTTCGCATCACTTACTACAAGTTTCATATCAGGCAATAATTTTTCTAATTTAAAAGTATTTAGCATTTTACCAAGTCCAATCTTTTGAAATAGAGCTTTAAAATCAACTTGTGATTTAATATCTATCTTTGGTAAATAGAAATTTATATCATATCTTTCGCTACTTTCTTTAAACGAATTTATAAAATCAAGTAATTGCTCTGTAGATAAAATTTTATTATCTTTATACTTTAAAAAATAAATAGTTGAACCATTTGAGCTGATTGAAAAAATATCTACATCATCATTTGAAGTTGCTCGTACATTTTCGAAATGATTATACATTGTATCTACTTGAATTTTTGTGCCGTCCGATTTTGTAAAATCTCGTTTTTCTGTCTTTTTTTCATCAAATGGGTGTTTCCATTTTACTTCATAATTTACTGTGTCGATAAAGGTCGCTACAAAATCATTTCCTAAACTGTTTTTATCCAAAACTTCATCTAAATTGGATTTTTGAAATTTTTGATAAACTTTTGTTCCTTCTTTTGCTGATTTAACGGTCTTAATATTACTATATTCAAGATTTTTAGTTTCGCCTTTGATATTTTCTAAATTTATTAAAATTAAATTTGCCAACTTTGTATTTTTAAATTTTAGATTTTGAAGATGAGCTTTATCGTAAAATTCAAAAAGCAGTAAATCTTTCCTATCATCTGTACAAAGAGAGATTAAATCCAAACATCTTTGTATTGATAGAGGAGATATAACAAAATTTTCATCAGTTTTTTTCTCTTTCAGCAAAGTAGTAAAAATATCCAGATTTACTTTATTTGTCTTATTTGTTTGAGATGCATCAAATAGCAACTTCTCTCTATTTTCGGGAAATAATTTCTCTGTCTTCGTACAAGATACTAAGGGAATTGAAATGAATAGTAAAAAAATAATTTTTAATAGTTTTTTCATAGCATACCTCCGTTCTTAATACTACTATAACTTAAAAATCAACATTCTAATCGATAAAATTTTTAATTACTTGGATCTGTTATAAAGGCTGAAAAAGTTATTAGATTTGATTTGCTTTTTTCATCATGGTCTACTATGATAATATAAAAAGGACTATCCATCTTTATAGTTATCTCTTTTTTACCAGGAATAGCTGTGGCCTTATTGGTTATTTTTGTAACAGCCTTAGCTTTTGCACCATTCTCATCAATCTTTAGAATTGAATTTTGCTTTGCATCTGTTACTTTAACTCCAACATTTTTTAATAATTTTTCTAATTTATAACCATTCAACATCTTCTCAAGCCCAAGTTCAGAAAATAATGATTTAAAATCAACTTCTGATTTTGTTTCTATCTTTGGCAAGAAGAAATTTACATCAGCTTTTTCGCTATTATCATTAAAAGCCTTTATACATTCCATCAATTTTTTAGAAGAAAAATAATTTTTAGTTTTAGGCTTAATAAAATAAACTTTTGATTCGTTTGCACTTAGTACAAAAGCTTCTTTTTCATTATCTGATATGGCTAAACTATCCTTAAATTGATTATACATTGTATTGACGTTAATTACAGAATCATCTAATTTTGTGAATTCCTTCATTTTTGTATTTTTTTCATCGAACTTTTTATCCCACTTTGCATCATAATTCACAGCATCAATAAAAGATATAATGAAGTCGTTCTTGAATTCTTCTTTATCTAGAATTTCTTTCAAATTCTTTTTTTGAAAATCTTGATATACTTTAGTAGCATCTTTTCCGTTTTTAACAGTTTTAATATTATCATAGTTTAAATTTTTTGTATCTCCAGTAAAAATTTTAGTATTTATTAAAATTAAATTTGCTAAATTAGAATTTTTTAATTTTAAGTTTTGAAGATGAGCATCATCATAATTCTTTAAGAACTCTAAATTTTCTCTATCATCCGTGCAAAGAGAAATCAAATCCAAACATCTCTGAATTGAAAGGGGAGATAAAACAAAATTTTTCCCCTCATTAGATTCTAATAGCTTAGTAAAAATTTCTAAATTTAATTTGTTTATGGAATCTGTCTTGTCGATGTTAAATGCAAGTTGTTCTCTATTTTCTGGAAATGGCTTCTCAGTTCTTAAACAAGAAGTAAGTGAAATAGAAACAAAAAGCAATAAAATAACTTTAAATAGTCTTTTCATAAGATACCTCCGTTCTTAATACTACGATAGCTTAAAAATCAACATTCTAACCAATAAAATTTGCATAAATGGTCAATGAATTTTGAACGGGCATATTAACCTTTGTAAAAAACTCACTCAAAACAGCTGTTTCTTTTAGAACAAAACAATTATTTTCATCTAATTTATAACTTCCAAACTTAAATAAATATTCTTTACAATCAATATGTAAGAAATTTTCTTTTGGAAAATAGTAAATCTCTTTAACACTTTCATCAAAGAGTTTAGAAACAGTTTTTCTGAAAATAGTTTCTTTTAAAACATCCTTAAAAGAAGTTAATTCAATTTTTTTGTGAATCTCATTATTTTCTTCTATAGGTTGTTCAACATCTTCTATATTTTCTTCTTGTTCTGTTTTTTTAATATTTTCTATAGTTTCTGTATTTTCTTCGCTTTCAGTACTTTCTATATCTTCTATAGTTTCTGTGTTTTCAACTATTTCAATATTTTTTTCTACTTCATTTGAAATATCTTCTCTTTCTACTAAATCAACTTTTAAATTTCCACTTTTAATAATTGTTTCAAGGGTTTCAAGTCTCTTTTCAATTTCAGATTTTTCTTTCTTAAATGAACAGATTTTTATAATTAAAAGTTCAGCTAGAGCATTTTGCATATCACTTTTTTTCATTTTATCTTCAACATCTAAAAGATTTTCTAAAATGAAAATAAGTTCATCCATTTCAAATTTATTTGAATGTTCTAAATATCTCTTATACTCAACATCATTTAAAGTTGTAAGTTCTTTTTTTATGCTCTTTACTAAAATTATATTTCTGAAATGTTTGATTAAATCGATGATTATATTATGTGGAGTTTTTCCATTTTTTACCAAATTTCTAAAAGTTTCAATAGTTTCGTTTTTAGATGAATTCAAAATTGACTGTGAGAGTTCAAACAACATATTTAAGTTTACAAGTCCTAAACATTCATTAATATCTTCAATAGTAATTTTTTCTTTTCCAGTTGCTACAACTTGATCTAAAAGACTTAAAGCATCTCTCATTGCGCCTGAAGAAAGCTCAGAAATTAAATTGATTCCATCTTCTTCTATCTCTACATTTAGATTATTTAAAACATAGTTTATATTTTCAACAATGTCTGAATTATTAATCCTTTTAAACTCAAATCTTTGACATCTTGAAATAATTGTATCAGGAAGTTTATCAATTTCTGTTGTCGCAAGAATGAAAATTAAATGTTTAGGGGGCTCTTCTAAAATCTTTAAAAGAGCATTGAAGCCTTCATTTGTAATCATATGGGCTTCGTCTATAATATAAACTTTGTATTTTACGATTTGTGGGGGATAGATTACTTTTTCCTTTAATTCCCTTATATCGTCAATACGTCTGTTACTTGCAGCATCCATCTCTACAACTTCAAGAGCCTTGTCTTCTAAAATCATTTTACAATTTTCACATTCATTACAAGGATTTCCGTCAATTGGATTTAAGCAATTTACTGCACGAGCGAAAATTTTAGCACAACTTGTCTTTCCGGTTCCTCTTATTCCTGAAAAAAGATAGGCATGTCCTAAATTTCCTGTTCTTATTTGATTTTTTAAAATTTCAACAATATGAGCTTGACCAACTACTCTTGTAAAATCTTTAGGCCTAAACTCTCTATAAATAGCTTGTTTCAAAATCACACCTCTAATATTTTAATTAAGATACTATATACATATTATATCATAAAACAGGAGAGATTTAAAAAATCTTTCTAAATTGCTTTAGGATTAATAGATATAAAAATTAACAAAGTTCTTTTATAAATCAATTTTTTTGTATTGACAAGAATTTCTATTTTTTATAAAATATCTAGGTAGGAGAGAGAAAGATGAAAAAAGATAAATTATTTATTAGGATTGCTATGTCCATAATCGGAATGATTATTTTGGGAATAGGGGTATTTTTTACAATTAAAGTTAATTTGGGAGTTGACCCTGCAAGTACAGTTGATCTTGGAATGTCAAAACAATTAGGATTAAGTTATGGAACTTGTGCAGTAATTTTCAATATAGTATTTTTAACTATAATATTTTTTGTGGATAAAAAGTATATAAATATATCATCAATTTTAGCTATTTTTATAATAGGTTATACAGTTGAAGCTATGAATTTGATTTTTGGTTGGATTAATTTACAAGATTTAGATTTAATTTATAGAGTCATAATTTGTATTGTAGGAACTTTTATTATAGCTATCGGTGTTACAGTTTATATTTTTGCAGATTTGGGAGTTGGAGCAACTGACGGAATTTCTGAATTAATAAGTAATAAGACAAACTTTTCTTACAGGACTGTAAGAGTTATTTCCGATTTTTTACTTGTTATTATCGGATATTTAATGGGTGGAGTTGTTGGAATTGGAACTTTGATTATTACATTTTTTGCAGGACCTTTTATTCAATTTACAAGAAAATTACTTACTCCTTTTCTTGAAAAAATATTGGGAAAAGAATTGGTTGATAGTGTAAACAAAGATGAAGAAAAATTTGAAAAAGAAGTTATTGCTTAAATAGGGGAAACCCTATTTTTTTTTATCTCAAAAAATGGTATTATATGAGTATATTATTAAATTAATATGAAGGAGGTTTTTATGGATATTTTAAAGCTGGTTAAAGAAAAAGAAGAAAAAGTTATAAAGATAAGACGAGATTTACATCAAATTCCCGAGTTAGAATTGGAACTTCCCAAAACTATAGAATATATTTCAAAAGTTTTAGATGAAATTGGTGTAAATTATAAAAAATTATTAAATGGGAATGCAATTGTCGTTCAAATTGACGGAGAACAAGAGGGCAAATGTATTGCGATAAGAGCCGATAGTGATGCACTTCCTGTCGTTGAAGAAACAGGACTTTCTTTTGCATCTACAAATGGAAATATGCATGCTTGCGGACACGATGGACATACCGCAATGGCACTTGGAGCTTGTATGATATTAAATGAAAACAGAGATAAACTTAAGGGTACAGTAAAAATATTTTTCCAACCTGGTGAAGAAACACCAGGGGGAGCTTTACCTATGATTGAAGAAGGCTGTATGGAAAATCCAAAAGTTGATGCGGTTATCGGGCTTCATGAAGGCTGTTTAATTCCTATTGAATATGGCAAAATAGGTGTAAAATCTGGAGCAATAATGGCATCAGCAGATATTTTTGAAATAAATGTAAAAGGAAAATCTTCACATGCTGCAACACCTCATCTTTCTGCAGATCCAATTGTAGCTTCATCGGAAATTGTGCTTGGACTTCAAAAGATAATTTCAAGAGAAATAAATCCTATTTCAAATGCAGTTTTGACTATTGGAATAATTAGAGGGGGAACTGCTCACAATGTAATTCCTGAATCTGTTTACATCAAGGGAACAGTTAGAACTTTAGACGAAAAAGTAAGAGAATTTATTGCAAAGCGAATTGAAGAAATTGCAGATGGAATTGCAAAAACTTATCGTTGTGAGGCAAAAACAATTTATCACTTTATGTATCCTGTAGTTATGAATGACGAAAAATTTACTGAATTTTTTATAGAAAATACAAAAAAAATTTTAGGAGAGGATTCAGTTGAAATTATAAAAAATCCGAGCATGGGTGGAGAAGATGTTGCTTATTTCCTACAAAGAGCAAAAGGAACTTATTTTATGCTTTCAAATCCGAAAATTTATGATGGAGATAAAATATATCCGCATCATCATAGTAAATTCGATGTTGAAGAAAGTTTGTTTTACAAGGGAATGTGTGCAGTTTTAGGAACTGTTTTTAAATATTTGAGCTAGAAAAATGGATTGTCTATAAACGGCAATCCATTTTGTATTCTCAAATTTATTTTTTATGTATCGAAGATATATCAGTTAGAAGAATTTCATCCTAAAGAAGCTTTAGGAGATCTTTCGACTCCGTTACACTCCGCTCAAGATGACGTGTTGGGGGGCATTTCTATACTAGTTGCTATGACGTAAAACTTTTTATTTTCTTGGAAATTTTTTATTTTTTAAGAATATTTACTGTTTACGTTAAGCTATTAAACGAAGAATTATTCCTTATACGTCATCTCGAGCGTAGTCGAGAGATCTCACACTTTTGTTGAAAACAAAAGTGAATGTATCGAAGATACATCCAAAAAATATAACAAAAAATCCCCAACATTTGTTGAGGATTTCACTACTAAATACTTACTATTTAACTTTTTCTGCAACTGCTTTTGCAACTGTATCAGCTACATTTTCTTCAAAAGCTGAAACAATAATATAATCTTCTCTAATTTTGTCATCAGGAATCATACTTGCAAGTCCGTATGCTGCAGCTAATTTCATTTCATCAGTAATTTTCTTAGCCTTTGCTTGTAAAGCACCTTTAAAAATTCCAGGGAAAGCAACTACATTGTTAATTTGGTTAGGCATATCTGATCTGCCTGTTGCAGCAATTCTTGCTCCAGCTTCTTTTGCATCTGCATAAAGAATTTCAGGTTGAGGATTTGCCATTGCAAATACAATCGCATCTTTATTCATTGAAGCGACCATTTCTTTAGTAACTAAATCTTTTTGACTTACACCAATGAATACGTCAGCACCAACAAATGCTTCTTTCATAGTCATATCTTTTTGTTCTTTATTTGTAATTTCTGCTAATTCTTTCTTTACAAAATTATAATTTTCTGAATGTTTTTTGTTGATTGCACCTTTTGAGTCGAATGCAATTACATTTTCAACACCCAACATCATAATTAATTTAATGATTGAATATCCGGCAGCACCAGCTCCTGAAACAACAACTTTAATATCCTTAGCTTCTTTTTTAACTAATTTTAATGCATTAATTAATGCTGCTGTAACAACTATTGCAGTACCATGTTGGTCATCGTGGAATACAGGAATGTCAAGTTCATTTATTAATGTTCTTTCAATTTCAACACATCTTGGAGAAGAAATATCTTCAAGATTAATCCCACCAAATGTAGGAGCAAGAGCTTTTACAATTGAAATAATTTCCTTAGGGTCTTTTGTATCTAAAACTATAGGAACAGCATTAACTCCACCAAATTTTTTAAATAAACAGCATTTTCCTTCCATAACAGGCATAGCGGCTTCAGGACCAATATCTCCAAGACCTAAAACAGCAGTTCCATCAGAAATAACAGCAATAGTATTAGCTTTACTTGTATATTTATAAGCTAAAGAAGGGTCTTTGCTTATTTCCATACAAGGTCTTGCAACACCTGGAGTATATGCATAAGTTAAATCTTCAGCATTTTCCAATTTTGCTTTTAATTCTGTTGATAATTTTCCTTGCCATTGTTCATGAAGCAACAAGGCTTTTTCGTAAACATCCATTTTTTATCTCCTTTATATAAAAATATTCATTCGTTGTTAATATACTACAAAGATTTCTAAAAGTCAATACAAGCATATAATTTAATTAATAATTTAATTTGCAAAAATTTAATTCAAATTTCGCCTATTGCTTTTTAAAAGTTTTTACATTAAAATATAGTTGGTGATTAATAATGAAAACAAAGAAAAAATATATATGTTCAAATTGCAAGAAAGAGTCATTGGGTTGGCAAGGAAAATGTAGTTTTTGCGGTAGCTGGGGAACGATAGAAGAAATTGAAGTTTCCGACGTGAAAAGTCCAACCGACAAAATTGTTGCAAAGGGAAAAGTTGAGAAGTTAAAAAATGTAAATATAAATGAAAATGATAGATTTATAACTGGAATTGATGAGTTAAATCGTGTTTTAGGTGGTGGAATTGTAAGAGATAGTGTAAATATTTTGACTGCAAGACCCGGCTGTGGGAAAAGCACATTGCTTTTACAACTTGCACTTGACTTTGCAAGTAAAAATGTAAAATCTATTTATATTTCTGCAGAAGAAAGCTCCTCACAGATAAAGTCAAGAGCAAATAGAATTGTAAAAGAAATTCCAGAAAATATTTGGATACAATCAACACAAAGTATGGACGAGGCTTTGAATTCAATCGAAGAAGTTGATGCTGAAGTTGTTATTTTAGATAGTATTCAAACTGTTATGTTAAGTTCAATTCCGTCAAGGGCAGGTTCTCCAACACAGACTGTCGAATGTATAAATGAATTAGTTAGAGTTGCAAAAAATGCTAAAAAGCCGAGGACAATTTTTATAGTTTGCCATATGACAAAGCAAGATGAAATGGCAGGACTTAGGACTTTGGAGCATATGGTAGATTCTGTTTTGCTTCTGGAGGGAGAGTCTGACGAAAGTTTAAGAACTCTTACAAGTACAAAAAATAGATTTGGAAGAACTGGTGAAATCGGACTTTTTAAAATGGAAGAGTATGGACTTTTGGAAATTAAAAATCCATCAGAATTTTTTGTAACTCAAAGAGAAAAGGACATTTGTGGAAGTGTATTATCCGTTGTAAAAGAGGGAAGCAGAATGTTAGTTGTTGAAGTTGAAAGTCTGGTTTCTCAATCTTTTACAAGCTATCCTGCGAGAATTGGAGACAGTCTTAAAAAAGATCAATTAAATACATTGCTTTCTATTTTAGAAGAAAGAGCCGGATTTAATTTATATAATAAAAATGTAATTTTAAAAACTACAGGGGGATTAAAAATCTCGGAGCAATCTGTAAATTTAGCTGTAATTATTTCCGTTGCATCTTCAATTTTAAACAAATCAGTTCCAAGAGATAATGTATTTATTGCAGAAGTTGGACTTACAGGAGAACTAAAAAAAGTTCCGAATTTAAGCGAAAGATTAACGGAACTTGACAGAATGGGCTATAAAAAGGTCTATACTTCAAACGAAGTTGTTGATCTTAAAAATTTAAAAACTTTAAAAGTAGAAAAATCTAAAACTCTAAAAGAAGTTATTGACAAAGTTTTTAGAAATGTTTAATATTAAAAAAATAAGGTTGTGTATGTGCTACACAACCTTTTAAATATTTGTATTAACATAGTCATTAATCTTTGAAATTCTAATCTCATCAATAAATATATTCTTTTCTTTTAATTTCTGTAAAATTTCAATATTCATAGAATGAAAAATTGCAAAATCAACATCTTTCACAACAATTTCAAAAAGAGAATTGTTAAGTCTTTTTGAATTCATATCTATAAAATAGGATTCTGTAGTTTTTTCATCTAAGAAGTCAATCATCTTTAAAAGATATTTATCTTTTTCTGCATAATAATTATTAGATTTCATAAGATTTTCATTATATTTTTTTTGTTTTTTCTTGTTATTTGAATACAAAATTGATTTTTGTTTAAAAAATTTCGCTAAAATATTGTAGTATTGGTAATTATACATCCCTTCTTCCAGCGATGATATATTTAAAAGTGGTTTCATATTTAAATTTTGTATCAATTCATAATTTTTTTCTAAAAAAGATAATTTGTCGATTTTTCTTATCGAAAGTTCTTTAATTAACTCATTTCTTCTTTTGAAAAAAATCTCAAGTTGTTTTGTTGGTATATTCATACTCAAAAAAAAAGCATCCCGACGATGCCTTTTAAATTTAGTCTAATTTTAATTCGACACAAGTTGCTTGAGCTCCCTCACAAAGTTCTTCTTTAGGAATATTAATTCCCATGAAAACTTCAAGATTGTGCTCTTTGCAAAATGCTTCGACATCCTTTTTAAATTTGCAAAGCTTATCGCTATCAAGATCAATTATTGAATAGATACCGTCGATGTAAATTTTTTCCACATCATAATCTCTTGAAACAATTCCAAAGATAAATCCGAATAATTTATCAAGATTTACTATTCCATATTCTTTAGCATTTGTTAATCTTACACTGTGGTCTAAGCTGAAAATATGAGAATCATCTGTATCTATAAAGATGATATTTCCGTTTCCTTTTCTCACTTCTTCATTTGCTTTATCTATCAACCATTTAGTTTTTCCGGATCCTGACGGACCAAGTACAAAATTTAACATTTAAACCACCCCTTAATTTCTTTTTTTCATTATACCATTTTGCAATAAATAATACAAGTGTTTTTTTATAAAAAAGGTTAATAAAAATTATTGAAAAATAAATATTTTTTATTAAATTTATAGAATATTTTTGCAAACGATATTAAAAATTTGATTAAAGAACAGTTTTGGTTGTACTTAAAATCTTGATTTTTTATCACTTTTGTGCTAAAGTAAAATTAGGTTAGTTTGAGTAATTTTATGAAATATTAAATATTAAATGTAATATATTTAGAATAAATTAAAATGGGAGGCAATTATGGCTTTTGTCGAATTTAAAAATGTTTATAAAAAATATAATGAAGGAAAGAGTTCAGAGATTGTTGCAAATAGAGATGTTTCTTTTGAAATAGAACATGGAGAATTTTGTATTATCGTTGGACCGTCCGGTGCAGGAAAATCCACAATCCTTAATATTTTAGGGGGAATGGACGATGCAACAAGTGGAGAAATTTTTATAGACGGAAAAGATATTTGTAAATTTAATAAAAGACAGCTTAACGACTATAGAAGATATGATGTAGGTTTTGTTTTTCAATTCTATAATTTAATTTCTAATTTAACAGTTTTGGAAAATGTTGAACTTGCAGGGCAAATCGTAAAGGAAAGTTTAAATCCGGCAGGGGTTTTGGAATCTGTTGAATTATCTCACAGGCTGAAAAATTTTCCAAGTCAATTATCCGGAGGGGAACAACAGAGAGTTGCAATAGCCAGAGCACTATGTAAAAATCCTAAACTGCTTTTATGTGACGAGCCTACAGGAGCTTTAGATTACCATACCGGAAAGAGGATTTTAGAACTTTTGCACCAAAGATGTAAAAGTACAAATACAACTGTAATTTTAATAACTCACAATCAGGCAATAGCGCCAATGGCAGACAGAGTTATTGAAATTAACGATAGTACTGTAAAAAATGTGATATTAAATAAAAACCCGAAGAACATAAAGGAAATTGAGTGGTAGTATGAAAAAAACATTGTTTAAAAATTTTTACAGAACAATTTTTAGGACATTTCCGAAATTTGTATCTATTGTATTTATGATAGCACTTGGAGTAATGGTCTTTGTAGGACTTAAAATAACTCCATACATCATGAGAGGAAGTGTTGATGAACGTGTAAAAGAAGGAAATTTATACGATTATAAAATTTCTTCTAATTTTGGCTTGCAAAAAGAGGATGAGAATATAATTTCCAATTTAAAAAACTTAAAGGATGTTGAATACGGATACAGTATAAATCTTAAAGATGAGGATAGGAAAGTAGATTTTACCATTGAAAACAAGCCTGAAAAAATCAGTACCGTTCAAGTAGTAGAGGGGAAAGATATTGAATCCGATTCTGACATTTTGTTGGATGAAAGATTAAAAGATAAATATAAAATCGGAGATGAAATAGACTTTAAAAATGTTGAAAAATTTGGAATTTTTAAAGATGAAGTAAAAAAATTAAAACAAAGTAAATTTACAGTTAAAGGCTTTATCAAAAGTCCTGAGGTTTTAACTACATTGTTAATGGGAACTACCGAAAATGGATATTTGGCGATAGTTTCAAAAGACACTTTTGATTTCAGTTATTTTTCTTATGCAAAAATTACTTTTTCAGACCTAAATGGTTTGAATAGAAATAGTAAAGAGTATAAAAAACTATCAAACAAAAGAAAAATAGAGTTACAAGACTCATTCAAAGGTAGAGCCGGAGAAGTATATAATGTTATTTATGCTCAAAAAAGAGAAGCATTAGATGATAGCAAGGAAGAGGTTAATAAAAATAAATTTGATATTGAAGAAAGTGAAAAGAAATTACAACAAAATCTTGAAAAAGTACAAAGTGGAAGAAAAGATTTAAGAAGAGCATTTGCGGATTTGGATTATCAAAAAAATCAATTTATTAAGCAGATAAATCAAAATGAATCAAAATTGACAACAGCCCTAGATGAGTTGTATTCTAAAAAAGCAGAGTTGGATAAAAACAAAGAAATTTTAACTGAAAAAAATAATTCTTTAATAAAAGATAAAGCAGATTTGGAAAATTCAAAAACCGATATTGAGCTACAAATAAAAAATGAAAACAAAGAATTAAAATTGCTTGAAGAAAACTACAAGGCAAACTTAATTGAAGAAAGCGAATATAAGGCAAAAAAAGAAGAAATTACTAAAAAATTGGCTGTTTTAAATGCAACTCTTGAAAAAATCAAAAAAAATTCAGCTTTGCTTGATGCCGGTCTGTCAGATATTTCTTCAAAGATTAATGAATTATTTGAAGCGGAGCAAAAATTATCTTCCGGAATCGTAAATTTGGAAAATAAAAAGTATGAATTGGAAGCAAAGTACGAGGAAGGGTTGAATAAATTTGACAAATACTATTCAAAGTTAGTTCAAAAAAAGGCTGAAATTGAAGAAAACAACTTAAAATTAAATAAAGGTAAAGATGAATTGGAAGATGCTAAAGGAAAAATTTCCGATGCAGATAGCAAAATTTCTGACGGCGATGAAGTTTTATCTAAATTGATAGAGCCAAATTACAATATTGAAGAAGGATTTGTTTCATCTGCAATGTCAAAAGTTTATTTTGCAGCAAATGGAATCTATGGTGTTTCAAATGTATTCTCATTATTTTTCTATTTCATTGCACTTTTGGTATCACTTACAACAATGACTAGAATGGTAGATGAAAATAGAATACAAATAGGAACTTTAAAAGCTCTAGGATATAGTAATATCGACATTGCAAAACAATACTTTTACTATGGACTTTTAGCAAGTATCATTGGAGGAATAATAGGTACTATATTAGGTTTTAAAGTGATTTCTCCACTTGTTTACAGATCCTATCTAAAAGCATTTATATTTAAAAAAGTTTTTGACAGTTACTATCCACAAATAATTGTTGTCGGAATTTTAATTGCAATTTTCTGCACAGCTTTTGTGTCATATATAACATGTATAAGAACGCTAAAAGAAAAAATATCATCACTTATGAGAGCAAAGGCTCCAAAGTCCGGAAATTTTGTTTTTCTTGAAAAAATACCATATATATGGAAAGAACTCTCATTTTTACAAAAAGCAACTCTAAGAAATGTCTTTAGATATAAACTAAGACTTACAATGACAATTATAGGTGTAATGGGTTGTATGGGGCTTTTAGTGCTAGGATTTGGAATAAAAGACAGCTTAGACGGAGTTTCCGATTTACAATACTCAAAATATACAAAATATCATTCATCAGTTATCTACAATCCAATGTCATTGGAAAAAGATTTGGAAAAATTTAATGAAGATATAAAAGCAAATAAGGACATTAAAGAAAGTATTGATTTATCTTTAGTATCTGTAAATATAAAATCCAAAAAGAGCTTTGATGAAAAAATAGGTGTCTTTACAACTGACAATTTGAGTGATTTTTCTAAGTTCTTTGGACTATATAATGGAGACAAAAAAATTGAAAAATTAGATGACGGAATCTATATAAATAGAAAATTAGCCGAAAAATTTTCACTTTCCGTTGGAGATGAAATAACCTTTATAAATAACAATAAAGAATATAAGGGAGTCGTTACAGGAATCTTTGAAAATCATGTTGGCAATTTCTTTATAATGAACGAAAAAACTTATGAACAAACTTTTTTCAGAAAACCTATAAAAAATACAAAGCTACTAATTTTAAATGATGGAAGCAAGAGCAATATCGAAAAAGTAATAAATGAATTAGAAAAAGATCCAGTTGCCGTAAAAGGCACAAACATACACTCATTGAAAAGGATAATTGATGACGCATCTTACAGCATAAACTCAATTATTTTAGTAATCGTAATATGCTCAGGCTTTTTGTCAATCGTAGTTTTATACAACTTAAGTAATATAAACATCTCAGAAAGAAAAAGAGAAATTGCAACACTTAAAGTTTTAGGATTTTATCCTTTAGAAATTGACAACTACATCTACAAAGAAACTGTAATACTAACAATAATAGGAATAGGACTTGGAGTCTTTGTAGGCCATAGCCTGCACATAAACATAATGGAACAACTTGCTATGGACTCAATCAGATTTTTCAACAAAGTAAAACTCATAAGCTACATTTACTCAGCCCTAGTAACACTACTATTCACATTTGTAGTTTACTTTATAGTAAAAATTATGCTTAAAAAAGTTCCAATGATAGAATCATTAAAAGATGTTGAATAGAAATAATTAGGAGTCATAATCTTGGAAGATATTTTGAATATAGAAACAAAAAGGTGTAGGATAAGACAATTTAAACAATCAGATGTAGATGACCTATATCTGATATTAAGTAACCCTAAAGTGATGGAATACATTGAAACACCTTTCACTTTAGAAGACACAAAAGACTTTTTAAACAAAAATGCTCTGTCTTATCCTCCACGAGTATTTGCTTTAGAATATAAAGAAAACAAAAAATTAATTGGACATATTATTTTTCACGAATACGACAAAGAAAGTTACGAAATTGGCTTTATTTTAAGTCAAAAATATTGGGGACAGGGCATAGCAGATGAAATAACAAAATCACTCATTGACTATGCAAAAACCAAAAATATCCATTCACTCATTATCGAATGTGATAAAAGACAATTAGCAACACAAAAAATCGCAACCAATAACAATTTTAAGCTAATAAGTAGCGAGAATTTGCTTGTTTATAAATTAATTTTATAAAATTGCAGTAAAATAAATAATTTAAAAAGAGAGAGGGAGAAAAAGGATATGGAAAGGGGTGTAAAATTTTGAAATATAAAATAAAAAAAATGGATTTAAAAGAGATATTTAAATTATCAAACGAAATGGATTTAAATATACCTAAAGATGAGACAGAGGTAACATTCGATTTTTCTAAAGTCCATAAATTTGATCCATTGCCCATGCTTTTGGTAGGTTCGATAATTAGACGCTATATTTCAAATCACCCAAATACCCACTTTGATATTACTTGGAGTGATAATGTGGGAAAATCGTATGCTGGAACAATGGGATTTTATAAATATATTTCCGAAAATATAGAAATAGGAAAAAATACTGGGGAAGCTAAAGGCAATAACAATTATATTCCAATAACCCAGATTGATTTCAATGAACTAAAGAAAATAGAGCATGAAAATAATAATTTTATTCCGTTAGGAAAAATAATAGAAAAAGAATCAAAAAGATTATCAGAAATAGTGTCTAGAGGAAATATTGAGTTTCACAAGATGCTTACATATTTAATTAGAGAAATAATGAGAAATACTCAAGAGCATGCAGATACAGATAAGCTTTGGATTTGTGGACAATATTGGAAATCATATAATTTGGCTGAAATTGCAATTTTAGATGAAGGTATAGGAATATTTCAAAGTCTTACAAGAAGTGTGTCTCATCAAAGGTATATCTCAAATAATATTGACGCATTAAAATGGTCATTAAAAGCAGGTATTTCAGACGCTTTTAGTCCATCATATAATCCTAAAAATGATGATACATGGTCGAATTCTGGATTTGGTTTATTTATGGTAAGTGAAATTTGTAAATCTCTAGATGGGAGTTTTTGTTTAATAAGCTATGATAATTATATATTAGTTGATAGTAACGATTTAAAAGTTGGAGATACATCTTTTGAAGGAACCGCTATAAGAATTAGTGTGCCATGTTATAAAGTTGAGAATGCTAAAGAAATTATTAATAACATTTCTTCTAAAGGAGAAGAACAATCTAAATTAATTAAAAATTCATTTAAGAAAGCTTCTATACCATCTAAAGGTTTAATAGATAAAATTAATTTGAATATTTATAAATAATAAATAAATATTAAAAAAAGTGAGGGAGAGAAAATGTCGGATTTTTCAAAAGAAAATAATGAAACTGCACAGAGAGCAGAGCTTCATAGAAAAATATGGGCTATTGCAGATGATGTTCGTGGAGCCGTAGATGGCTGGGATTTTAAACAATATATATTGGGAATTTTATTTTACAGATTTATTTCTGAAAACCTAAGAGATTATTTTGATGAAAATGAACATTTAGCAGGAGATACTGATTTCAAATATGCCAATATAGAAGATGATGAGGCTATAGAATATTTTAAACCAAATACAGTAGAAGAAAAGGGATTTTTTATTTTACCTAGTCAACTTTTTGAAAATGTAGTAGAAAGTGCAAAAGATAATGAAAACTTAAACACAGTACTTGCTAATATTTTTTCTGATATTGAAAAAAGTGCAATTGGCTCTGAATCTGAGGACGACATAAAAGGTCTTTTTGATGATATTGACACAACAAGCAATAGACTTGGTGGAACTGTTGCAGAAAAAAATAAGAGATTAAGAGATATTTTAACAGGAATAGCTCAAATAAATTTTGGAGATTTTAAAGATAATCATATTGACGCTTTTGGGGATGCTTATGAATATTTAATTTCCAATTATGCAAGTAATGCTGGAAAATCTGGTGGGGAATTTTTTACTCCACAAACCGTATCAAAACTTTTAGCAAGAATTGTAATGGATGGAAAAGAAAAGATAAACAAAGTGTATGACCCAACTTGTGGAAGTGGAAGTTTACTTTTGCAAATGAAAAAACAATTTGATGAGCATATCATAGATGAGGGCTTTTTTGGTCAAGAAATTAATATGACCAACTTTAACCTAGCTCGTATGAATATGTTTCTTCACAATGTAAATTACAATGACTTTTCTATTAAAAGAGGAGATACATTACTTAATCCGCTACATAATGACGAAAAGCCTTTTGATGCGATTGTTTCAAATCCGCCATATTCAATTAAATGGATAGGTGATGCAGACCCTACTTTGATTAATGATGTACGTTTTGCTCCTGCAGGGAAATTAGCACCGAAATCTTATGCAGACTATGCTTTTATTATGCACTCACTAAGCTATCTTTCAAGTAATGGTAGAGCTGCAATAGTATGTTTCCCTGGAATTTTCTACAGAAAAGGTGCAGAAAGAACAATACGTAAATACTTAATAGACAATAACTTTATAGACTGTGTAATACAATTACCTGAAAATTTATTTTTCGGAACATCAATAGCAACTTGTGTCTTAGTTATGGCTAAAAACAAAACAGAAAACAAGGTGCTTTTTATTGATGCAAGTAAAGAATTTAAAAAAGAAACAAATAACAATATCTTGGAAGAAAAAAATATAAGTGCCATAGTAGAAGAATTTAGAAACAGAACAGATAAACAATATTTTTCAAGATATGTAGATAGAACTGAAATCGAAGAGAATGACTACAACTTATCCGTCTCTACCTATGTAGAAAAAGAAGATACCAGAGAAAAAATTGATATAAAAGTTCTAAACAAAGAAATAGAAGAAACAGTAAAGAAAATAGACGAATTAAGAAGCTCAATAAACGAAATTGTAAAGGAGCTTGAAGATGAGTAAAATAGATGAATTATTAAAAGACGAAAAAGTTGAATGGAAAAAACTTGGGGAAGTTTGTGAAATTGTAACAGATTATGTTGCTGCAGGTTCATTCAAATCTATTGCTGAAAATGTTAATTATTTAAATGAACCAGATTATGCACAACTTGTTAGAACTAAAGACATAAAATCTAATTTTAATAATATTGACTCTTTTATTTATGTAAACAAAAGAGCTTTTGATTATTTATATCGTGTAAATTTAGATAAAGAATGTTTGATTTTACCAAATATCGGAAATTGTGGAGAAATTTATCACATTCTCCCAGATAAATTGCCTTACAAAAATAATGTACTAGGACCTAATGCTATTTTTATTAGAAGTAAAAATTCAAATATGAAATTTTTATACTATTTATTCCAAGAGAGATATTTTCAAGGTGAGTTATATAAGATTACAAGTAAAACTGGTCAAGGAAAATTTAATAAAACAGACTTAAAGCAAATTTATATTCCTATGCCATCAATAGAAACACAAGAAAAAATTGTAAGAACACTTGACAAATTTACAAATTATGTTAGTGAATTACAGGTTGAATTACAGGCTAGAACTAAACAGTATGAATATTATAGAGATATGCTTTTAAGTGAAGAATATTTGAATAAAATTTCTACAAAAATAGATGGATTAGAATGTAAAGATTATGAAGTAAAATTTACAACTCTTGGAGAAATTGCTCAAATAAATAGAGGAGCATCACCTAGACCAATAACAGAATATATAACTGATGATATAGAAGGAATACCTTGGATTAAAATTGGTGATATAGGAATAAACTCTAAATATGTTACAAAAACAGCTCAAAAAATTACAGTAGAAGGAGCAAAAAAATCAAGAATTTTGAAAAAAGGTGATTTTATAATGTCAAATTCTATGAGTTATGGAAGACCTTATATACTTGATATTGATGGAGCTATTCATGATGGATGGGCTTCAATAAGTGATTTTCATAATATTTTAGATTCAGACTTTTTGTATTATTATTTAACATCTTCTAAAGTGCAAAATTACTGGAAAGGAAAAATTAATAGTTCTTCTGTAAGTAATTTGAATTCCGAGATAATTCGTTCTTTGCCAATTCCAGTAATTGACAAAGAATTACAACAAGTTGTGGCAAAAATTCTTGATAAGTTTCAATCTTTGTTGGCAGATACAAAAGGTTTATTGCCACAGGAAATTGAACAAAGACAAAAACAATATGAATATTATCGCGAAAAACTCTTGACATTTGATGAAAATTCTGTTAAGAGAGAGAGAGAGAGAGAGAGAGAATATCTCTCTAATTTGTATCTAAATTCTCTTAGAGAAGCAGGAGAAATTGTTGGAGTTAAATTATATAATATTGAGTGGAAAAAGTTAGAAGATTTATTAGATTATGAACAACCGTCAAAATATATCGTTAAAACAACAAATTATAGCAATGATTATAATGTACCTGTTTTAACAGCTGGACAAACTTTTGTATTAGGATTTACTGATGAAGAAGAAAATATTTATAAAGCTAGTAAACAAAACCCAGTTATAATTTTTGATGATTTTACAGCTGGAAACCATTGGGTAGATTTTGAATTCAAAGTGAAATCATCGGCAATGAAAATGATAAAATCTAATGGAAATATAAATTTAAGATATTGTTATCATTATATGCAAACTATAAATATTGATAGTACTGAGCATAAGAGACTTTGGATATCAAAATATTCACAAATCAAAATTCCAGTTCCATCAATCAAGGTTCAAAATCATATTGTTTCTATTCTTGATAAATTTGATTCTATTGTAAATGATATTTCTAAAGGCTTGCCTAAAGAAATTGAATTAAGACAAAAACAATATGAATATTATAGAGAAAAATTATTAAGTTTTGATAGATAATTTAAAGTGAGGATGTATGAATAATATTAAAGACAGGTTAAAGGGTTCGCTCTATGGTTTTGCGATTGGAGATGCAATGGGAGCGACTACTGAATTTATGAGTGCTACTGAAATAAAAAGTGAATACGGAAAACTTACTGATATAGTTGGTGGAGGTTGGCTCGACTTAAAAGCTGGAGAAGTTACAGATGATACACAGATGACGATTTGTGTTATGGAAGTTCTTATGAAAAATGATTTTAAGAATTTTAAGAAAGATGTAGCTGATAGTTTTGTTGCTTGGTATGATACAAAACCTAAAGACATTGGAAATCAATGTAGAAGAGCAATAGCTTTTTATAAGGAGTCTGGAAATTATATTGTAGAGGATAATACTGCTTTGGGCAATGGAAGTCTTATGAGAGCTCTGCCTTGTTCATTATTAAATTCAGATAAATCCTTAGAACTTAATTTTATTCAGGGCGATATTACTCATAATAATGATATTTGTAGAAATATTTTAAAGGAATATACTGAAATTATTAAAGCTCATATTTTAGGGAAGAGAATAAGTCTAAAAAAGAGAGTTCTTTTAGAGCCCAGTGGATATATTGTCAATACTTTCAATAATGCTATTTATTGGAGTGAAAAGAAATCTTTTGAAGATTGTATCATTGGTGCTGTAAATCACGGCGGAGATGCAGATACAATTGCAGGGATTGCAGGAAGTATTGCTGGTGCAAAATTCGGCTATGAAAGTATACCTAAAAGATGGATTGAAAAATTAGATAAAGAAGTATCGAAGAAATTGGAAGAATTTTTAGAATTTATTTCTAAAACTTATGGAGGGAGTATTTAAATGTCAGAGGAAACGAGTAAATACAGTGTGTCAACCATTGCTGAGATGACAGGAGGAATTATCTTAGCACATTATGACAAAAATAATAGAGTTGATGCAAGTTCATATCAAAGTGAAGCTGAGCTTGAAAGAGAGTTGATAGCTAATTTAGTTTCTCAAGGATATGAAAGAGTAAAATTTACAACAAGTGAAGAACTGTATGGTAATTTAAAAGTTCAAATCGAAAGATTAAATAATGTATATTTTTCAAAATCCGAATGGGAAAGATTTTTAACTGAGTATTTGGATTCTCCAAAGGATGGAATGATTGAAAAGACAAGAAAAATACAAGAGGATTATGTTTATGATTTTGTTTTTGATGATAGAAAAGAACCCGTAAATATAAAGATTATTGACAAGAAAAATATTCACAATAACTTTTTACAGGTTGTAAATCAAGTTACTGCCGGAGAAAAAAATCAAAATCGTTATGATGTAACTATTTTAGTAAATGGCTTGCCTTTAGTTCATATAGAGTTAAAGAAAAGAGGAGTAAATTTACATGAGGCATTTAATCAAATTCACAGATATAGTAAAGAGAGTTTTAATTTAGATCATTCTCTTTATAAATTTGTGCAAATTTTTGTAATCTCCAACGGAACTTATACGAGATATTTTGCAAATACAACTGCTAGAAATAAAAATAATTATGAATTTACTTGTGAATGGGCAGATGCTAAAAATAAGGTTATTCGTGATTTAGAAGATTTTACTAAAACATTTTTTGAAAAAAGAGTTCTTCTTGAAGTGCTTACAAAATATTGTGTTTTTGATGTAAGTAACACTTTGCTTATTATGAGACCTTATCAGATAGCAGCTACCGAAAGAATTTTGTGGAAAATAAAGTCAAGTTATGAGGGTAAAAAAGCAGGAACTACTGAAGCAGGTGGTTTTATTTGGCATACAACAGGTTCCGGTAAAACTCTAACTTCTTTTAAGACTGCAAGACTTGCAACTAATCTTGATTTTATTGATAAAGTGTTTTTTGTAGTTGATAGAAAAGATTTGGACTATCAAACTATAAAAGAATATAAAAGATTTCAAGAAGATAGTGTAAATGGAAGCAAGGATACTAAGGAACTTAAAAAATCCATTGAAAAGGATGACAATAGAATTGTTGTTACTACAATTCAAAAGTTAAATGAATTTGTAAAGAAAAATCCTAATCATCCAATTTATGATAAACAATGTGTTCTTATCTTTGATGAATGTCATCGTTCACAGTTTGGAGATGCACAAAAAAATATCAGAAAATCTTTTAAAAAATATTATCAATTCGGATTTACTGGAACACCTATTTTTGCTGAAAATTCTCTTAAAGGAGATACGACTTCAGGAACATTCGGTGCTCAACTTCATTGTTATGTAATTACAGATGCGATTAGAGATGGAAAAGTTTTAAAATTTAAGGTTGACTATAATAATATTACTCCTAAATTCAAGGAAATTGAAATTGAAACGGATGAGGAAAAGCTAAAGAAATTAGAGAAAAAAATGTTAATGCATCCTGAACGTATAACTGAAATTACTAAATATATTTTAAAGGTCTTTGATACTAAGACACATAGAAATGAGTTTTATGATTTAAAACGCAGAAGATTAAATGGATTTAATGCGATGTTTGCTGTTCAGAGTGTAGAGGCTGCAAAATTGTATTATGAAGAATTTCAAAAACAACAAGAGGATTTACCAGAAGAAAAGAGATTAAAAGTTGCTACAATCTATAGTTTTTCTGCAAATGAAGAACCATCTGCAATTGGAGAAATAGAGGACGAAAATTTTGAACCGTCGGCTATGGATTCTACTGCTAAAGAGTTCTTGAATAGGGCAATAAATGACTATAATAAACTTTTTAAAACCAACTTTTCAACTGAAGGAAAGGAATTTCAAAATTATTATTCTGATTTATCTAATAGAGTTAAAAATAAGGAAGTTGATTTGCTAATTGTAGTAGGAATGTTTTTAACAGGTTTTGATGCACCTACATTAAATACTCTATTTGTAGATAAAAATTTAAGATATCATGGGCTGATTCAAGCATTTTCAAGAACTAATCGTATCTTAAATAAAGTAAAAACATTTGGAAATATTGTATGTTTTAGAAATTTGGAAAGAGCAACAGAAGATGCGATTAAAACTTTTGGGGATGAAAATAGTGTCAATGTAATTTTAGAAAAGAGCTATGATGAATATATCCATGGTTTTACAGATGAAGAAACAGGAAAGAAATTTAAAGGTTATATCGATATATGTGAAGAAATAATTGCGAAATTTCCTGATCCAACTGAAATTGTTCTTGATGCTGATAAAAAAGAATTTGTACAGCTTTTTGGAGAGTTGTTAAAGGCTGAGAATATTCTTAGAAATTTTGATGAGTTTGAAAGTTTTGAAAAAATTATTTCTGATAGACAAATGCAAGACATGAAAAGTGTATATGTAGATATCAGAGAAAGCATTTTGAACGAAAGAAGAAGTAAAGAAGCTGAAGGAGAACAAATAGACTTTTCAGATGTTGAATTTCAAATTGATTTGCTAAAGACTGACGAAATTAATTTAGACTATATTTTAGCTTTAATTCTTGAAAAGACAAGAGAAAATGACGATATCGAAAGCTTGAAAGCTGAAGTTCGTAGGGTAATCAGGTCAAGTCTTGGAACAAGAGCAAAAGAAGATTTAATTATGGAATTTATAAGTAAGACAAGATTGTCAGAGTTGAAAAATACTGATGATATTATTGAAACTTTTTATGAATTTGCAAAAAAAGAAAAAGTAGTTAAAATTAATCAACTAATTGCTGAAGAAAATCTAAATGAAAAAGCCAACAGATTTATTGAAAAATCCATATCTAAAGGATATGTTGAATATGCTGGGGATGAATTAGACGGCATAATTCCACCACTATCCAGAAGAGGTGGAGTAAGAGAAAAGAAAAAAGAAATAGTCTTAGAAAAAATAAGAAAAGTTGTCGAAGTTTTTGTTGGAATTTAGAATAGTTATTTGATTAGACGGTAGAGATACCGTCTTTTTGTATCTATGAATTATTATTTTTTATGTATCTACGATACATTTACTTTTGCTTTACAAGCAAAAGTATGAGATTTCTCCATTTCGCTAACGCTCCAGTCGAAATGACGTATATGGAAAAAACTTCGATTAAGAGCTAGACGTTAAAAGTAAATAAACTTAAAAAATTCAAAAAGTATACAGATTATTTGAAAGAATTTTATAATTATTGAAAATTTTATATGAAACTTAAACATTTCATATCGAAGAAACTTGCAAAGTGATGCCCTCAACACGTCATCTCGAGCGAAATGAAGCAAAGCTGAGTGCAGTCGAGAGATCTCCTAATGCCCTAACTTTGTTTGCTCGCAAACAAAAGTAGGTCTGACGGAGTCGTTGTATCTTTGATACAATGACTCTGGAGATTTCACCACTATTATTTGCAAATAATAGTAAGTCATGTAAATGACTTGAAAAATAAAACATTTATGTTAATGACTAAACAAAATATAGTATTTAGAAAGATTAAGGTAATTTTTTACAAAATTATAAGAGGTTCTATTTTTAAACTATTGTTTATTATTTGATTTTTTTATTTTGATTGTGGATAATATAGTTGGTTATGTATCTCGCGATTTAGCTTTATATCTTATTTTAAAGAGTTTTTTATTACTAAATATACATTAAAATAGGGACTGTTACCAGCCCCCTTTTAGTGTTTTAATTTAATTATCTACCACTATGGTCAAATCCCTTATCAGGTTTTGCATTCTTTTCATTATCATGAAGAACAACTCTTGAACCGTTTAATATTTCAATTTGTTTTTTCATTTCGTTTATACAAAGAATTGCTAAAGGCATACCGAAGTCTTGACGAAGAACAAGTCTTTGTACATCTACATCTTTAATATTTTCAGGCATAGGATATGCAGGAATCATCCAACCATGCATACGGAGTCTATCTTCAAGGTCATATAATGTCCATTGTACATTTGCATTTTCTTTTAGTCTCCAGCATACGATTGGGATTTGATTTGCTTCTTCAAGCAGTTCAAATATTCCCATTTTTTTGATTTCATCTGCCATGTATCTTGCTACATCTATTGTTCTTTGATGAATTTCTTTATAGCCTTTAAACCCGTTTCTCATAAGCATATAGTATTGACCGACAATTTGAGATGCACTACGTGAGAAGTTGATTGCCATAGTAGCTTCTTCTCCTCCTAAGTAACTAACCCAGAAAATTAATTCTTCTGGAAGAGCTTTTTTGCTACGCCAAATTACCCAGCCTACTCCCGGATATACAAGACCATATTTATGACCTGAAGTACTAATTGACCATACATTTTTTAATCTGAAATCCCATTTTAATTCAGGTTCTATAAAAGGAGCAACCATACCTCCAGAAGCAGCATCAACGTGGATTCTAATAGGTAAATCAGGTTTCTTTTTATTATATTGTTCAACTAGTTTGTCAAGAGCTTTTACATCATCATATTTTCCTGTATAAGTAATACCTAAAATAGCAACTATACCTATTGTGTAATCATCAACATAATCCATTACTGTATCCATATTAAGGGATAAATGTTCCATATCTAGTGGAACAGTTCTCATTTCAATATCCCAGTAGCGACAGAATTTTTCCCAACATACTTGATATCCTGAAGAAATTACAAGATTAGGTCTCTTTTTGGTGAATCTATTAACTCCTGCTTTATCTGCAAGATGTTTCCATCTGAAAAGCATAGCTAGTCCACCTAGCATACAAGCTTCTGATGAACCGACAGTAGATGTTCCTATAGGTTCTTCTTTTGGATTCATGTGCCATAAGTTTCCAATAATATCGACACATCTGTTTTCAAGGTCTGCAGTCATTGGATATTCATCTTTATCAATTGCATTTTTTTCAAAATTCTCTGCCATTAATGCTGTTGCAGTTGGTTCCATATAAGTTTGACAGAAAGTTGCAAGGTTTTGTGTTGCATTTCCTTCTGTTTTTAAATATTCTCTAATAATTTCTGCTGCAACTTGAGGTGATACAGGATTTTCATTTATTTTTTTGTTTGGCATTTCAATATCGCTAGCTTCTGTACCGAAAATTGGTGTAAGATATCTAGTTTCTTGATTCATTGATTCAAGAATATCACTGATATGATTAGTGCTTTTTCTACTTGATTTTGATATTTTTTTACTCATATTAATCTTCCTTTCTTTAAATAAAATTTGAACTATATCAATGTATTTAATAATTTATAATAACTACTTACTTTTATCATCATATTTTGTTGCCCATCTATGTTTATTTGAATAAATAATTATAGGAACTATTAAGGAGATAATAAAGCATATAATTAGCACAATTTGATATACTTGATTATCTGCAGTTGTTAATTTTGATGATGGGAAAAATGAAATAATTAAAGTTGCTATTGTAATAAGCAATCCTACTGTAGCAACAATTATTTTAAATACTTTTCCACCAGGAACTTGGAATGTACGTTTTAAATTAGATTTTTTCAATATTAAAACGAAATATCCTAAGAAGAATAATATATATCCAACCAAATAGATTACAACTGTAAGTCCTATTGCTGTTAAATAACCAACTGATGAATCAGAACCTCCTGCCAATGCTATAGAACCACATAGAACTGCATCCCAAATTGTTACTATAATTGCTTGAAGTATAACTGTTTTTACTGACACTCCATTTTTATTAGTTTTTGCAAAAGATGGAGGGAGAATCTTATCATTCGCAGCTTCTAAAAGCGCTCTGGATGGGCCAACAATCCAAGAAGATATTTCTGCTAATACACCAAGAGCTAATAGTATTGCAACTATTAAAACAAGCCAATTATATTGTGAACCAAAATGTTCTGTAAAGATTGCTTCAAATGCCTCAATAACTCCATAAGATAGATTACCATTTAATATTTTGTCTGGAAGAGTTGTAGCTATAGCAAGTCCGCCAAGAGCATCAAGTACAATTGTAAGTATAGTTAAAACAATCATAACTGAAGGATATGTTCTTGTCGGATTCTTAAGTTCGTTAACGTGAGATGCTGATGCCTCTACGCCCATATAACCGAGAATAAAAGAAGCAAAAATTACAAGAGTTCCTGTTTCCTTGAAATTTGGAATTAGAGTTTCTGTCGTAATCTTAATTTGAGAAACACCACCAGTACTAAAGTATGCAATTAAGCCAATGAAAAGTATAATAACAGGAAGAACTATTCCTCCAAGAAAACCAATCTTAGAAATTCTTTCTGTATATTTTGTTCCACCTAATTGTGTAAATGTTAGAGCCCACACAATGATTGCAACTCCAAAAAACATAACCATTGGGTTATTGTAAAGTGCATCAAATTTAAATACGTATGCCAATGCTGCAAGTATAAAAAATGCCATGGTAACAAATCCTACTGTTATTTGAAACCATTGAAAGAATAAAGCTGAAAATCCCCATCGTTGACCTAGGGTATTTCCAACCCATGAATAAATACCTCCAGATTCCCAACCTTCTACTGTTGCCATTTCTGCAGAACATAATGCAACAGGCAAGAACCAAAAAATCCCTCCAACAATTAGAAAGAATACAAGTTGAAAACCAGAACTAGCAAAAGACGGATATTCATATACCGTCATTACCATAGATGCTGTTATAGCAAAAAAACCAAAAAACCCTAGTTTATGTACTGGTTTGTTATTTGATTTTATTGATGATGTTGTCTTATTAGTCATAAAGAGCCTCCTTTCATTCATCTTAATCAAAATATCTTTTGGTGGTAATTTATACCATTGCTCTTTTTTTTAAAATATTAAAAGTATCAAAATTTAATTCAAAAAATCGAAGTAAATTTATAATACTTTTATGTAAATTATATATATATAATATATTATTCAAAAAAACTACTTACATTATAGTTATACCCTTATGCAGATTATTATATAGATAATTTTAAAATTTATATTTAGTTTGATTGGTGAAATAATGTAAATTATAATTGAGTATATTTATTAAAATAAGTTATTATCAATGATTTCATTTTTGTTAGCTAAATTAGGCAAAGGGTATATTTGAAATAGTAGAATAATAATTTTTTGGAAGTTATAATTTGGGTTATAAATTATTTAAAAATATTTATCAGAGGCGAACAGATATGAGTAGTACTATGGAATATAAGAGTCATCAAAATTTCGATTTTTCTTTAGATGATAATATTTTGGATGAGAGAGAATCTTTTTCTCCAAAAGTTAAGGTGATTTATTTTTCGCCTACCGGAACGACTAAAAAAATAATTAAGAATGTGATTAAAGGGATTGAGTCAAAGCAAGTAGAGTATGTTGATTTAACAAAGGATAATAGAATTTCAAAGAAAGAAAAAATTGACACTACTAAAGATGATTTAATTATTTTAGGGGCTCCGGTTTATGGTGGATTTTTGTATAAAGAATTTAGAAATTATATAAAGAATATTGATTTTAATAATAAAGCTGTCGCTATAGTTTTACTATATGGAAATGCTGCAATTATGTTTTCAAAAAGAGAGATTGTTTCTATAGTAAAAAAGAATAATGGCAATGTTGTGGGATATGGAGAGTTTATTGGAGAACATTCTTTTTCAACAAAAGAACTACCCATTGCTATAAATAGACCGAATGCAGAAGATATTAATATGGCAATTTCATTTGGAAAGGCAATAAGAGAGAAATTAAAAAATAATATAGAAAAGAATAAAAGCTTAAGCTTATTTGATAGATTTATAGGCAAAGTTGCTGATATAAAACCTGTACATACTGGGAGAAGAATATTTACTATTCCTAAAACTGATTATGAACTTTGTGATAATTGTGGTGTTTGTATAAAAAAATGTCCTAAAGCTTGTATAGATAATAATATTGTAACTGACAAGAATGCTTGTATTGTCTGTATGGCTTGTGTAAAGGCTTGTCATAACAATGCTCGTATAAGTAAAGCAAAAAATCCATTGATAAAAATGGGATTGAAAAAAATTAATAGAAATAAAAATGAATCAAAGTTTGTTGTTTTTTAGAATTAGTAGACTTTGTGTTTTAATTAAAAGAAATTAGACGGTTGAGATGCTGTCTTTTTTGTTGTAAAAAATAAATTTGTATTCTATGTATCTTTGATACATTTACTTTTGCTAAAGCAAAAGTATGAGATTTCCACAGTCGATTGTTACCAAATCAAAGATTTGGACAATTTTACATTGTACCAACTTTTTGCTGTTTAAAAATAAAATGAGATTTCTCCGCTACACTTCGTTTCGGTCGAAATGACGTATAAGGAGAAATCTTCGTTTAATGGCAAGACGTCAAAAGTAAATAATCTTCAAAAATTCTAAAAAATACCAAGTGTTTGAAAAAATTTTTTAATCATTAAAAAAATTATATGAAACTAAATATTTCACGTCATAGCAACTTGTAAAGTAATGCCCCCAACATGTCATCTCGAGCGTAGTCGAGAGATCTCCTAAAGCTCCAATAAAGATTAATATACATTTTTGTATAAATTTTTCTAATTTGCAAGCAAAAAACTATTTGAGAGAGTGAGAAATCACTCTCTTTTAAATTTATATATAGATTAGAATTGTAACAAGTGGTATAATAGAATTAAATTAAAAAGATTATTGATAATACGGAAATTAAGGAGCAAAAAATGAATTTTGTTGATATTAATAAGGGTGGCGAAAAGGTAATATTACTTATTCATCCTATGTTATCTTCTGCTGAGGGAATGAAATTTTTAATTGCTGACAATATATTAGGGGATTATAGATATATAATTCCGGACTTATCAGCACATGGAAAGTCAAGAGAAGTTTATATTTCAGTGGAAACGGAAGCTGATAAAATAAAGAATTATTTAATTGAAAACGGAATAGATAAGATAAATTTAGCTTTTGGAGCCTCTTTAGGTGGAGTAGTATTGTTAAATTTATTAAATAGCAAGGATATAATTATAGATAAATGTGTTTTTGAAGGAGCTAGTTTGTGGCAAAAAGCCTATTTTTTAGATTTTCTTTTTAAGAAAATTTTTTTGAGAAAACATAAGAAAGCTCTTAAAGATAAGAATTTTGCTGTAAAAAAAATGACTGCTCTATATGGAGCGGAATTTGGTAAAATAATGGCAGAGTCTTTTATAAGGATGGATGATGAAAGTATTGTGAATATAATTCACGACTGTTCTTTTGTAAAAATTCCAGATTTATCTAAGGATGAGCAAGAAAAGCTGATTTTTTGTTATGGGTCTAAAGAGTTTGATTATAAAGAAGCGAAGAAGGTGATACCCAAAAAACTACCTTATGTTAAATTAAAAGTATGGGAAGGTTATGGGCATTGTGATAAAATTACAAAAGATAATTTAGAATATTGTAAATTTTTAGAAAGTCAAATATAAAAAAAGTACTATTTTTGGAGGGAAAGTATGAATATAGAATTATCACGATTTCGTATCAGAAAAGGCAATCCGGAAGTAGTAGATAAGTGGATGAATTTTTTAAATGAAAATATGGAGGAAGTATTACTTACTTTGGACGGAGAGAAAATGTATATCGAAACTATTTTTAGAGAAAAATGTGATGATGAAGAGTATCTTTATTGGTATTCAATTCAGGGAGAAAATGGAATAAGAATGGAAGAGTTTGATTCGTGGATAGATAAAAAGCATCTTGAGTATTGGGATGAATGTATAGATAAAAATTATCATGTTGAAATGTCAATGCAAGTTTCTATGATTCCTCATCATATAGCTAATTTGATGACGGATAATTCAATTGTTAGATAAAAAAAGTAGGAGTTTAAGGAAAAAATATGGATAAAAAGACACTTTTAAATGAATGGTTACATGAGCAGGAAATTGCCCATATTAAAGGTTGGGATTTTTCTCACATTAGAGAAAGATATAGAGAAGAAGATGATCTTCCATGGGATTTTGAAAGCATTATAAAATCTTATTTAAGAGAAAATGATTATTTGTTGGATATGGAAACTGGCGGTGGAGAATTTCTTTTATCTTTTATGATAAATCCCAAACATACTTCAGCAATTGAAGGGTATGAGCCAAATATTAAGATATGTGAAGAGAGACTTATTCCTTTGGGAATAGATTTTAAACCAGCCGATGGTGGGGATGAACTTCCTTTTAAGGATAATTATTTTGATATTATTACCAATAGACATGGTAAATATAATATAGATGAGCTTAAAAGAGTTCTTAAAAGTGGAGGGTTATTTCTTACACAACAGGTTGGTGCAGAAAATGATAGAGAATTAGTTAAACTTTTAATTGGAGATGTTGATATTCCATTTCCTAAAGCTTATCTGAATATTTCAAAACAAGAATTTATAGAAAATGGATTTGAGATTGTTGAAGAAGCAGAAGCTTATAGGCCGATAGAGTTTTATGATGTTGGTGCTCTAGTTTGGTTTGCAAGGATTATAGATTGGGAATTTCCTTATTTCGAAGTTGAAAAGTATAAAGAAAATCTCTTTAAAGCACAGGAAATTCTTGAAAAAGAAGGAGTAATTAGAGGTAGAATTCACAGATATTATTTTGTTGCAAGAAAGAAATAGTTAAATTACAAGTTTAGCAGGAATAAAAGTATGTTAATTAGACCGATGACTATAGATGATTATGAGGAAGTGTATTCTCTTTGGATGTCCTGTAAGGGAATGGGATTAAATAATCTTGATGATTCAAAAGAAGGAATAGAAAAGTTTTTGATTCACAATCCTAATACATGTTTTGTCGCGGAGAAAAATTGTATTGTAGGTGCTATTATGGTCGGAAATGACGGAAGAAGAGGTTATATTTATCATACAGCTGTTAATCCTAAATATCAAAATCAAAAAATTGGAACTAAATTATTGAATACAGCTATAAATGAACTTATTAAATTGGGAATTAATAAAGTTGCTCTTGTAGTTTTTGATAAAAATGAAAAGGGAAATATTTTTTGGGAAAAACAAGGTTTTACTATTAGAGATGATTTAATTTATCGTAATAAATCACTTAAAGATATAACAAGAATTGACACTTGAAATTATTATAAAAAATGTGCTTTTAATATTTTGATAATATAATTAACTGCAAGTACTTTATAAACTTGCAGTTTTTATGTGTGCATTTGAGCTTGATTTTTTGTTAAAAACCTTTACAAATTAATATAATTGATATATAATTATTATAGATATATGTTATTTTTAGGAGGGAAAGAGGAATGGTTAGATTGCGTTTTGCACCAAGTCCAACAGGATATTTGCATATAGGAGGACTTAGGACTGCACTTTATAATTATTTATACGCTAAGCAAAAGGGAGGAAAGTTTTTACTTAGAATAGAAGATACCGATAGAACTAGATATGTTGAGGGAGCTATTGAAAATTTGATTCACGAACTTAAATGGGCAGGAGTTGAGGCAGATGAAGGTGTTTGTCTTGATGAAAACGGAAAGATTACAGAAGTTGGTGAATGTGGTCCATATATCCAATCTGAAAGAGTTGAAAAGGGAATTTACAATAAATATGCAGAAGAACTTATCGAAAAGGGATATGCTTATTATTGTTTCTGTAGCAAAGAAAGACTTGATGATGTAAAAAATCAACAAAAGGCTGATGGAAAAATTCCAAGATATGACGGACTTTGTAGAGGTGTTAGCATTGAAGATGCTAAAAAGAGAATTGCAAATGGAGAAAGTTATGTAATTAGATTAAAGTTACCTGAAAATAGAGATATTGTTTTTGAAGATATAATCAAAGGTAGAATTACAATAAATACAAATGATATGGACGATCAAGTTTTGATTAAGGCTGACGGTTTTCCAACTTATCATTTTGCAGTAGTTGTTGATGATCATTTAATGGGAATTACTCATATTGTAAGAGGAGATGAATGGATTTCATCAACTCCTAAACATATTTATCTCTATGAGGCTCTTGGTTTTGAAAAGCCTATTTTTGTTCATTTACCAACAGTTTTAAATAAGAGCGGTAAGAAATTATCTAAAAGAAATGATGATGCATCTGTTGAAGATTTTAGATTAAAAGGATATCTACCGGAAGCACTTATTAATTATCTTGCACTTGTGGGTTGGAGCCCTGAAAGTAATGAAGAAATTTTATCTTTAGATGAAATAGTTAAACAATTCTCTTTTGATAGAGTTTCAAAATCAGGTGGAGTTTTTGATGTAGATAAATTAGACTGGGTTAATGCTCAATATATAAGAAAGATGGAAGTTTCAGAACTTGCAAAACTTGTTAAACCTTATTTAGTTAAAGCAGGTTTTATAAAGGAAGATATTTGTGAAAAAAGACTTGAACTTATTACGAAGACTTTTCAGGAATCTATTTCAAGACTTCCGGAAATTGTTGAACAATCAAGATTTTTATTTGAAGATGTTGCAGTTGAACCGGATGCTTTGAAAATGAGGAATGTAGAGCATATAGAAATTTTAAAAGAAAAAATGAAGGAGGAATTATCTCAAATCGAGGAAATGGATGAGGAAACTGCCAAAGGCTTTATGAAAAAAGTTCAAAAGGCATCAGGTTTTAAGGGCAAAGACTTGTATATGCCGGTTAGAGCATTACTTACAGGTCAAGTTCATGGACCTGAACTTTCAAACATTTTAGAGATTTTAGGTAAAGGTGAAATTCTAAGAAGATTGTAATAGGAGGCGGAGGCTTATGAAAAATCTTAGAAATTTGGCAAAAAGAATTTTTGTTTTTTCTGCTGTATTACTTAGTCTATTTGTAATACCTTTCAATAATTCTTTTGCAGATACTTTTTACAAAAATACGATAAATGTTAGAATTAACAAAGATGGAAGTGCTGACATTGAAAGTATTATGGATTTTGAACCATCAAAAGGAACTGAATACTTTGTTCCTGTTAATAATTTAGGGAAAAGTGAAATAGTTAATTTCAAAGTTTCGGAAATTAAAAATGGAAAAGAAGTTCCTTATGAAAGTTTAGAATCTTGGAATACAAAGAAAACAAGAGAAGAAAAGGCTAAAAAATCAGGAGTTGTAAAGACTGATAAAGGTTATGAACTTTGTTTCGGATTTGGAGAATATCAGAGAAAAACTTTTATTTTAAGATATAGAGTTACTAATTTCATAAAACTTTTAAAAGATTCTGATATGATTTATTGGCAATTTGTAAACAAAGGATTAAGCGCTGCTCCCGGCGAAGTTAAACTTACTATCACAAAAGGAGAAGGAAGTTTTGACAATACAAACTCTAAGATTTGGGCTTTTGGGAACAAAGGAACAATAGAATTTTCGGATGGCAAAATAGTTTTTAATAGTTTGACTGGACTTACAAGTTCTAATTATGTTACGGTTTTGGTTCAATTAAACAAAGGGGATATCACTTCCGGAGAAACTATAGATAAAGATTTTTCATATTATAAAGATTTAGCATTTAAAGGCTCCGATTATACTAAAAAATCCGATAAAAAAAGTAGTAATAAGATTTTTTATGTTGCAGGAGGTATAATTGTTGCCATTGTTGTTCTTGTTAAAATATTTGGCAAGAAAAAGAGCAATGGATATCAAAAAGGAGACTTTAAAGGAGAATATTACAGAGATATTCCTGAAAAAGAATGGTGGAAATTGTCTGATATTTTAGAAGATATAGGTTTCGATGGTCAAGAATCGATAATTAGAGCATATTTTCTAAAATGGATACAAGAAAAAATATTAATACCTGTAACTGAAGAAAAGGGACTTATTTTTAAAAAATACACATTGGCTTTGAAAATAAAGAGCGGTTTTAACAATGATTTCGAAGAAAAAGTAGAGAGAAAACTATTTGCTATGTTTGCAGGTGCTGCCGGAGCTGATGGAATCTTACAAGAAAATGAGTTTTCTGATTATTTGGAAGATACGGATAATCAAGAAGAATTTGAATCAATAGAAGAAGATTTAGAAGAACTATCCAATGAATATGCAAGTAAAAATGATCTTTTTGAAAAAAGTAGTAAAGGCAAATATTCTCATACTTATAGTGAAAAAGGTAAAGAATTTACCGCAAAATTAGTAAAAAATTATAATTATTTGAAAGATTTTTCATTATTGAGTGAGAGAGAAATTTCAGAGATAAAAGTTTGGAAAAACTTGTTAATTTATGCAACGCTTTATGATGTTGCAGATGAAGTTGAAAAACAATTAAAGAAATTATCTCCGGAATTTTTGAGAAATATAGATATGGATGTAGAATCATTGCATACGGCAGTTATTTATTCTAATGCATTCTCTAATGATTTCGTGGATGCTTATTCAAGAAGTGTTGAAGAGGCTTCTGATGGAGGTGGAGGCTTTACAAGCATCGGCGGTGGAGATGATTCCTTCGGTGGCGGTGACGACGGTGGAACCAGATAAGGTAGTATAACAAATACTATATAAATAAAATTAGAAGTATCAAAATTTGTAAAACTTGTTAAGTCTTATTTGACGAATACAAGTTTTGCAAATAATATATCTTAAGAAGGTTGGTATAGAGAGCTTATGAAAAATCTTAGAAATTTTGTAAAAAAATTTTTTATATTTTCGCTTATACTATTAGGCTTTTTGGCAATACGGTCCAATAATTCTTTTGCAGATACATTTTATAAAAATGATATTAAAGTTAGAATTAACAAGGATGGAAGCGCTGATATTGAAAGTATTATGGATTTTCAGCCATCAAAAGGTACTGAATACTATATTCCTATAGGAAATCTTGGAACAAGTAAAATAGTTAATTTTAAGGTTTCTGAAATACAAAACGGGAAAGAAATTCCCTATGAAAGTTTAGAAAATTGGAATACAAAAAAGAGCAGACAGGAAAAATCCGGCAAATCAGGAGTTTTAAAAACTTCAAATGGTTATGAACTCTGTTTTGGATTTGGAGAATATCAAAGGAAGACTTTTGTATTGAGGTACAGGGTAACAAATTTTATAAAACTTTTAAATGATTCAGATATGATTTTTTGGAAATTTGTAAATGACGGACTAAGTGCCGCTCCAAAAGAAGTTAAGATTACTATTTCTAAGGAGGAAGGAAAATTTGATAATACGAATTCTAAGATTTGGGCTTTTGGTAATAAAGGGAAAATAGAATTTTTAGATGGAAATATAGTTTTTAATAGTTTGACAGGACTTACAAGTTCTAATTATGTAACTGTCTTGGTTCAATTAAATAAAGGTGAAATTACTTCCGGAGAAAGAATAAATAAAGATTTTTCATATTATCAAGATATGGCATTTAAAGGGTCAAGTTATGATAAAAATTATAAAAAAAATACAAGCTCAAAAGATCGTCAAAGAATTTCTAGACTTGCAATACAATTTATTATAATTCTTTTTGCCGGAATGTTTGGAACTTCTGCAGTTGTTTCTGCAAATAAGAAGATTAAAGGTGGATACAAAAAGGGAGATTTTAAAGGAGAATATTATAGAAATATCCCTGAAAAAGAATGGTGGAGATTATCCTTCATTTTGAAATGCGCCGGCTTTGATGGAGCAGAATCGATAATTAGAGCATATTTTTTGAAATGGATACAAGCTAAGCTTTTGATACCTATGACCGAAGAAAAGGGATTTATTTTTAAGAAAGAAATTTTATCTTTAAAAATTAATAATAAATTAGAATACGATTTTGAAACTACAACAGAGAGAAAATTATTCACTATGGTTGTTAAAGCAGCCAGAGATGATGAAATTCTACAGGAAAATGAATTTTCAAACTATCTTAAAAAGACGAGCAATCAAACATCTTTTAAGTCTTTACAGGAAACATTAAAACAAGACTCTTTAAGTTATGCAAGAGAGCATAACCTGCTTAATACTAGTGATAGAGGAAAGTGGACATACAGATATAATGAAAATGGTAAAAAGTTTACTGAAAACTTGATAAAATATTATAATTATTTGAAAGATTTTTCACTGTTGAGTGAAAGAGAAATTTCTGAAATAAAAGTTTGGAAAGACTTATTGATTTATGCAACACTTTATGATGTTGCAGATGAAGTTGAAAAACAATTAAAGAAACTTTCTCCGGAATTTTTAGAAAATTATGATGTAGATATATATTCATTGCATACAGCAATGATTTATTCTCACGTATTTTCTAATAACTTTTTAGATGCTTATTCGAAAAGCGTTCAGAGTTCTTCCGGAGGAGGCGGAGGCTTTACAAGTATTGGCGGAGGAGGAGGATCCTTCGGTGGCGGTTCCGGTGGAGGAACTAGATAGTTGGCTATAAATTTAGTACAATATATATTTAGAAAGGAGAAAATTATGATAGCATTATATGTAATTTTGGGAGTGGTGGTTTTATTAGGATTATGGCTTATGTCAAGCTATAACAAATTAATAAGACTTAGAGAAATGGTTAAAAATGCTATGGGACAAATAGCAGCAAATGTTGAATCAAGATGGGATGCTTTAAAATCTTTAATTGATGCAACTAAAAAATATTCAGCACATGAAGCTGAAACATTAGAAAAAGTTATTCAAGCAAGAGGAAGTGTAAACAGTAGCAGTTCTGTAAAAGATATTGAAGCTGATGATAATATGTTTACTCAAGCTCTATCAAGACTTGCTGTTGTGGTTGAAGCATATCCTGATTTAAAAGCTAATACATTATATCTAAATACAATGGACAAGATTGATGAATATGAACAAGATGTAAAGAATTCAAGAATGATTTATAATGACACAGTTACCAGATTTAATAGGACTATGTTAGTATTCCCTGTAGTATTAATTTCAAGAATGATGGGATTCACTGAATACGAATATTTCAAAAACACAGAAGAAAAAGCAGCTCCTCCAAGCTGGGATTAATTAAAAGCACTCGAAAGGGTGCTTTTTTAGTAAAATTTTTTAGAGAAAATGTCGGGAAAATAGTATAAAAAATATTTGAAAAAAACTTTTTAATGTGGTAAAATAAGTTATAAAAATTTATACGGAGGTAAATTATGAAAAGATTAAAAAGTATTTTATTATCTTTAGCAATGATTTTTGTTGTGGTACTATCAACAGCATGCTCAAGCAAAGAAGCTACTACTGCTACAAAGACTTTTGTTAAAGAACAAAATGGAATGAAAGTAACTTTGGTTTATACTTACATTGAAAAAGAAGACAAGGTTATAAAGCAAACAAGCAAAACTGAAGCTCCATTTTCAGCATTTCAAGGTAAAGATGTAGAACAGGTTAAACAACAATTACAAGCTGTTTCTAAACGATATCAAGGAATTAAAGGTTTAAAAGAAACTCTTGATATTCAAGAAGATAAATTTCTTGAAGAAGTTGAAGTAGATTATGCAAACTTTGATTATGAAAAGGCAAAAGATCTTCCTGGAATGACTTTCTCAGGAGATCCTTCAAAAACTAAAGTTAGTATGCAAAAAAGCGAAGAATTAGTGTTAAAACAAGGATTTGTAGAACAAAAATAATATGATTTTATTATAAAAAGGTAGTATAATTTTATACTGCTTTTTTGTTTGTTATGATATTTTCCGGTTAGTGGTTTTAATTTTCCAATGCATTTGAAAAAAGTTTTATAATGTGGTAGAATAATTATAGAAATCTTTGTGTGAAGGAGATTTGTTAAAGATTGTTAAGAAGGTAAAGATTTGTGAAAAAAAGATAATATTAGTATATTATTTTGATTGTAAGGAGGTAGCTATGAAAAATTTTAAAAGAATACTTACAAGTTTTATGTTGATTTTTTCAATTATATTACTGATAGCTTGTGGCGGAGAGAAAAGTAAAACTTATTACATGTCAGAAAACGGAAGTGAAATGACGGTAAAGGTAAAATATAAAGATGATGTAGTAAATGAATTGGATATTGATGCTAAAATGTCATATAAATCACTGGATGTAGAAAATCAAGAACAGGCAAAACTTCTATTTTCTATGATAAAGAGTATGGGAGCAAGTCTTGAAGGGATAAAATTTGATGTTGAATATGGTAATAATGAAGCCACATTAAAAGTTAATATTGATTTGAACAAAGTGAATCCTGAAAAGCTAAAAGCATTAGCCGGTTCATTTGGAGGAAAAGTTTCTGAAAAATCTTCAGGAGAGCTTGAAGAAGGGCTAAACAAAATAAAGAGTTTTAAAGAATTGGAAAAATCTATTTTGGAAGCCGGATTTAAAGAAAAATAATATTATTCTATAAAAGGTAGTACAATTGTACTGCCTTTTTATTTTATAACTGTCATTTTATCATATTTTGATATTTTATTTAATGAAATTGTATATTAATATTAAAATTTACTTGAAAAAATTTTTTAATTATGATAGAATGTATCAAGAATATTTTAATGGAGGTATATTATGAAAAAAATAAGAAATGTTCTATTATCAATGGCTATGATTTTTATCGTGGTACTGTCAACAGCTTGCTCAAGCAAAGAAGCTGCTACTGCTACAAAAACTTATGTACTTGAAAAAAATGGCTTGAAAACAACTATAGTTTATACTTATATTGAAAAGGAAGACAAAGTTGTAAAGCAAACAACTAAAAATGAAGGCATATATGCTCAATTGCCAAGTACGAAGACTAAAGAAGAGGCTCAAAAGTTATTAGATCCAATCGCTAAAAAATATCAAGGAATCAAAGGAATAAAACATTCAATAGATTATCAAGAAGATAAGTTTATTGAAGATTTAGAAGTTGATTACACAAATATTGATTATGAAAAGGCAAAAGAAGTTCTTGGAAAGAATTTTCAAGATCCTGCAAAAACTAAGATTAGTATGAAAAAAACAGAAGAATTGATGAATAAGATGGGATATACAGAACAAAAATAATATGATTTATATCCAAAAGGTAGTACGAATTTGTACTGCCTTTTTTGTTGTAATTTATAAAATATTTTAGAAGGTTAAAAAATTTTTTACAAAAATAAATAATAATTATTGATATTATTTAAAAATTGTGATAATATATATTAGTAAGAGAAAACAAACTCTTTATAAAAATGTTTAGGAGGGAAAAAATGAGAAAAAAAATTATATTATTACTTGCATTGGTACTTTCCGTTGGGGTTTTAGGAGCTTGTACCAAAAAAGATGATAGTAAAAACAAAGAGGGAGAAAAGAAAACTGAGCAAAAGACTTCAAAGAAAAAAGTTGTTGCTACAAGTACAATGCTTACAGATTTGGTAAAGCAAATCGGTGGAGATAACTTTGAAGTTGAAGGAATGATGAAAGCGGGAGTTGACCCTCATCTATATAAGCCTACAGCAGGCGATGTGGAAAAACTTGAAAAAGCAGATGTTGTAGTTGTAAACGGATTACATTTGGAAGGACAAATGGGAGAAATTTTACAAGGTTTAGAAAAACAAAATAAGAACGTTGTAACTGCAGCAAAAAATATTCCATCGGATAGATTACTTCCTTGGGATGAAGAAGGAGCAGGTCCTAATGATCCACATATTTGGTTTAGTGTTAAGAACTGGAAAATAGCTGCGAAAAATGTAGCAGAAGGTTTGAAGAAAGCTGATAGTTCAAAAGCTGAAGAAATAGATAAAAATCTTGCTAAATATGAAAAAGAACTTGATGAACTTTCTGATTATATAAAGAAAAAAGTTTCTGAATTACCTGAAAATCAAAGAGTTTTAGTTACCGCTCATGATGCTTTTAACTATTTTGCAAAGGAATTCGGATTTAAGGTAGAGGCTATTCAAGGAATCAGTACAGAATCAGAAGCAAGTGCAGCTGATATAAAGAAACTTTCAGATTTCTTGGTTAAAACAAAAATAAAAGCAGTTTTTGTTGAATCTTCAGTTCCTAAGAAAACTATTGAATCTTTAGTTGAATCTTGTAAAGCTAAAGGACATAATGTTAAAATAGGTGGAGAGTTGTATTCTGACTCATTAGGAGATGATAATACAAAAGAAAATACTTATATCTCAATGTTTAAATATAATATTGATACTATAGTTGATGCTTTAAAATAATACTTGAAAAAAATCTCCTAAATATATATACTTATATTGTGGAGATTTTTTGTTTTTTGGAGGAAAAAATGGACGAAATAGCTGTAAAAGTTGAAGATTTAACTATTGCCTATTATCTTAAACCTGTAGTTTGGGATGTAGATTTGGATATTAAAAGAGGTAAACTTACCGCGATTTTGGGACCAAACGGTGCAGGTAAATCGACTTTGTTAAAGGCAATGTTAAATTTAATCCCCATTTCATCCGGAAAAATTTCATTTTTCGGCAAGCCTTATAAGGAATTTAGAAAAGATATTTCTTATGTGCCACAAAGTGAGTCTGTCGATTGGGATTTTCCGACAGATGTTTTGGATGTTGTTATGATGGGAACTTATGGGAAGCTCGGTTGGATAAAAAGAGCAGGTAAAAAAGAAAGAGAATTGTCTTTAGAGGCTTTAAAGAAACTTGGAATGGAAGAGTTTGTCGATAGGCAAATAAGCGATCTTTCCGGCGGCCAACAACAGAGAGTTTTCTTAGCGAGAGCATTAGTTCAAGATAGTGAAATTTATTTTTTAGATGAACCGCTAAAAGGGGTTGATGCTAAAACGGAAAAAGAAATTATGAAAATTTTGAAAGAACTTAGAGATAGCGGAAAGACAATCATAGTTGTTCATCATGATTTGAGAACTGTTGAGGAATATTTTGATGAGGTTGTACTTTTAAATAAATTGGTTGTTGCATCAGGTTCTGTTAGAGAAGTTTTTACTGAAGAAAATATAAATAAGGCATATAGGGTGTAGATTATGAACGGAATTTTAGATTTACTTACTGACTATACTTTTTTGATGATAGCTTTAGGTTCAGGACTTTTGGGACTTTTAAGTGGAATTATGGGAGTATATGTTACAGTGAGAAAACAAGGACTTATCTGTGATGCAATCAGCCATTCAACTCTTCCCGGTGTTTGTATTGCTTTTATGGTACTTGGAATTAAAAATTTGGAATTTTTACTTCTTGGAGCTTTTATTGCAGGAGTTATAGCGGCACTTCTTATTTTCGGAATTGATTTAAAATCAAAAGTAAAATTTGACAGTGCATTGGCAATTGTTTTGTCAACATTTTTTGGGCTTGGCGTTGTTTTACTTGCACTTATTCAAAGAGAAGCAAATACTAATCAAGCGGGTCTTGATAAATTTATATTTGGGCAAGCTGCCGCTTTTTTGAAAAAAGATATATATTTTTTAATCGGAATAATTATTTTGGTACTGTTTGTAATTTTACTATTTTGGAAAGAATTAAAACTTTTTTCCTTTGATCCGGAGTTTGCACAAACAAAGGGATTTTCTATAAATTTAATGACCGGAATATTAATAGTTTTACTTGTAATTTCAATAGTTATGGGAATTCAATCAGTTGGAGTAATTCTTATGAGTACAATGTTAATTGCACCACCTGTTGCTGCAAGACAATGGACGGATAAATTCAATGTTATGATGATTTTATCAGGAATTTTTGGAGCTTTTTCAGGAATTACCGGTTCATTTATAAGTATGTACTATAAGGGGTTGTCAACAGGACCGGTTATAGCGATAGTTGCAAGTTTAATTGTATTTTTTAGTATATTATTTTCGCCTAAAAAAGGAATTTTATTCAGTAAAAAGAGAACTATGCAAGGAGGGACTAAATGAGACAATTAGAAATTTTAATAGCTGTAAGTTTAGTTTCAGCTGCTTGTTCACTATTGGGACCATTTTTAATTCTTAGAAAAATGTCTATGATGATAGATTCTATAACTCATACAATTTTACTTGGAATCGTAATTGCTTTTTTCATTACAAAAGATTTGACAAGTCCTTTGCTGATTGTCGGTGCCGGACTGGTTGGAATACTTACTGTATTTTTGACGGAGCTTATAAATCAAAAGACAACTTTGCATGAAGATGCGTCAATAGGGCTTGTATTTCCATTTTTGTTCAGTATTGCTATAATATTGATTTCAAAATTTTTAAGAGGAGTGCATCTCTGTATTGACTCCGTTTTAGTTGGAGAAGTTGCATTTTCAATAATTCCGAGAATCGAGTTTTTCGGTTATGAAATGTCAAAGGTTATTTTTGTAATGGCAGTAATATTTTTAATTGATTTGATTTTTATTTGGGTGTTTTTTAAAGAATTAAAAATTTCTACATTCGACAAAAATTTAAGTTTGATTTCCGGATTTGCACCGGCTGTTATTTATTACGCTTTGATGAGTTTAGTTTCTATAACAACTGTAGGAGCATTTAATGCGGTGGGTTCAATACTTGTAATTTCATATATGGTTGTTCCGTCTGCAACGGCATATCTATTAACACATGATTTGAAGAAAATGATATTTATAAGTGTTTTCACGGGAGTTTTAAGTAGTGTAATAGGATTTTATATGGCATATATTTATGACCTTTCTATTGCAGGAACAATAGCCATAGTTAACGGATTGATATTTTTATTAGTATTTATATTTGAACCGAGAAACGGAATTATCAAAAAAATATTAAATGAAAACAGAAAAAGGGCTGAATTTGCAGAGGTTACAATGATGCTTCATATTATAAATCATGAAAATACTGAAAGAGCTGACATCGAGTGTAATGTTGTAAAAATAAATGAGCATTTATGTTATGCAAAGAATAAATTTGAAAAAGTTTTAAAGAACATAGTAAATAAAAAATTTGCTTATATTGAAAATGACATTATAAAAGTTACCGATATAGGCAGGGAAAAAACTTTGAATAAATTTAATGAATGGATGAAGTAAGATATATTTGAAATTGGTAAAAATTTTTTTAACTTTAATATATTTTTCGAGGTTTATATGAAAATTGCATTTTTAGACAGAGATGGGACTATTAATTTAGATTATCCTGATAAAGACTGGAAATATATTCAAAGACCTGTTTTATTAGATGGAGCAATACGAGGAATGAAATATCTTAATGAACGAGGGTTTGAAATAATTATTGTAAGTAATCAGTATATAATAGGGGAAGGAATTATTACGGTCGAACAATTTAACAGTTTTCATAATCAGCTTTTAGAGATATTAGCTATTAACAATATAATTGTATTAGATAGTTTTATTTGTCCTCATTCAAGAACTGACTCTTGTAAATGTTGTAAACCTAAAATAGGCTTGATTTTACAAGCTATTGAAAAATATCCAAATATAGATTTATCGCAATCAATTATGTGTGGGGATTCCATAAGTGATTTTGAATGTGCGAAGACCATAGGGTTGAAATTTTATGGTATTAATTTTGGAGAAAATAGAATAAAAAACTTGTCTGATATATCTATTTTTGTAAAATAAAGTAATTTAGAATATAATTATTTCAAAAATTTAATAAAATATTAAAAGAGAGACAATTTTTCATAAATAATCTCTCTTTTTTGTTTTTAGTATGTTTTAAATGAGAACTAACAAATAGGGATGGATATTTTTGCAGGGACAATAAAGTCCCTTTTTAATTGTTCAAAAATTTAAAATTATTTTGAAAATTGATGAAAAAAATATAGATTTTTTTTGGGATTTTGAATATAATTAATCGTGGAGTGTGTACTCAACAAAAAGATAATATTTCTATTTAGGGGGAATTATGAAAAAGAAATTTTTGGCACTTATGTTGTCAGCATTAATGATTGGAACTACTGCTTGCGGAGGAAGTTCTGGAAAGAAAGATGATACGAGTAAAAATATGCAGGCTAATGAAGAAGTTACCGGAAAAATTAGAATCTATACTTCAATGTATGAAGATATTATTGCTAATATGAAACCTGCACTCAAGAAGAAATTTCCTAATTGTGAAATCGAATTTTTCCAAGGCGGAACAGGAACTTTGCAAACAAAAATAGCCGGAGAAATCGATGCAGGAAAACTTGCTTGTGATATTATAATGGTTGCAGAACCTTCTTATGCTTATGAATTAAAAGAAAAGAAAGTACTACATAAATTTGATATCGAAAACAAAGATAAATTAGCTTTCGAATATGATAAAGAAGGATATTGGTATCCAGTTAGAATTTCTAATATGGTTTTAGCTTATAATCCTGAAAAAACAAAGAAAGAAGATTTAGCTCAAACTTTTAAAGAATTTGCTGAAAAGGAAAGTCTTACAGGAAAAATTTCAATGTCAGATCCTTTAAAATCAGGTACAGCTCTTGCAGCTATCAGCGGATTAAAGGATAAATATAAGGATGAATATTTCACTAATTTAGCTAAGAGAAAAGTTGCTATTGAAGCGGGTAGTGTTGCTTTAACTAAACTTGAAACCGGAGAAATGGACGAACTTATGATTCTTGAAGAATCTGTTTTAAAGAAAAGACAAGATGATAACTCTTCATTGGAAGTTATATATCCTAAAGACGGAACTATTGTGGTTCCTTCACCAATTATGGTCGTAGATGAAAAATTAACAGAAAACAAGAATACAAAAGCGGCAGAAGCTATTTCAAAATGGTTTTTATCAGAAGAAGGTCAAAAATATATAGTTAAAGGATGGATGCACTCTGTATTAAAAGATTTTCCTGAAGTTCCTTATGATGCAATTAAAACTTCTGAAATTACATCAAACAGTATAAATGTTAAATGGGAGCAATTAGTTAAAGATAGAGATTCTCTAAGAAAGATGTTTACAGATACAATTGGTAAAAAATAAATTCACAGAATACTTAGAGATTGTTATTTCACAATAAAAAATATATAACGGAGGGAGGAAACTCCCTCTTGTTAATGAAAGGTTTATTTTATGCAAAAGACAGAAAGAAAATTTAGAATAGATATAAAGTGGATAATAATACTATCGATTATAGCATTTTTACTTATTTTTGAAGTTTTTCCGCTTTTATATCTCTTTGTTAAATCTATATTTCCAAACGGGAGTTTTACTTTAGAAGCTTTTAAGAGAGTTTATAGTTATGATGCGAATTTTATAGCTATTAGAAATACGATTGTTACTGCGGTTGCAACAACATTTTTTGGAATGTTAATTGCTTTTCCGCTTGCTTTTTTAGTTGGAAGAACTAATTTATATGGTAAAAAAATATTTAGAACTATGTTTGTTATAACATATATGGTTCCACCTTATGTAGGAGCTATGGCTTGGCTTAGACTTTTAAATCCGAGAGTTGGAACTTTAAATATGTTTATTCAAAAGATATTTGGTCTTAGCGAACCTATTTTCAATATATATAGTGTATGGGGAATGATTTGGGTACTTACTTGTTTTTATTATCCTTATGCTTTTATCACTATTTCTCGTGCAATGGAAAAAATGGATCCTTCTTTAGAAGAAGCTGCTAGAATTTCAGGAGCAAGTCCTTTAAAGACTTTATTTACTGTTACAATTCCAATGATGACACCAAGTTTAATTGCTGCGGGACTTTTAGTTTTTGTAACGGCTGCATCTTGTTACGGTATTCCGTCAATCATTGGAGCTCCGGGACAAATTCATACAGTTACAACTAGAATAATAGAGTTTGTTCATATAGGAAATGAAGAAGGCATAATTGATGCTACAACTTTAGCAGTATTCTTGATGATAATTGCAAATTTAGTTTTGTACTTTTCAACATTTGTACTGGGGAAGAAACAATTTATAACTATGAGCGGGAAATCAACAAGACCTACAATAGTTGATTTAGGAAAATGGAGAACACCTCTTACAATATTGGTTTCAATTTTTTCTTTTATAGTAGTAATAGTTCCGTTTATAACAGTTGCTCTTACTTCTGTAACTATCAATATGGGTAAGCCTTTGTCTGCAAGAAATATTTCATTTAGATTTTGGAAACAAATGCTTACAAGAGATAGTATATTGAGTTCTACAATGAACAGTTTGATTGCAGCTTGTGCTGCAGCATTTTTGGGGATAATAATTTCTTGCATGATGGCTTATTTGCTTGAAAGAACGAGAGTTAAAGGAAGAAAGATTCCGGACTTTTTAATAACTGTAGGTTCAGGAACTCCAAGTATTGCAATAGCTCTTGCTCTTATAATGACAATGAGTGGAAAATTTGGAATAAATATTTATAATACAATTTATATTATGATAATTGCATATATGATTAAGTATATGTTAATGGGAATGAGGACTGTAGTATCAGGAATGAGTCAGGTACATCCTTCTCTAGAAGAAGCATCGCAAATTTCAGGAGCAGGTTGGCTTAGAATGGTTAAAGATGTTACCGCACCGCTTATAATGCCTTCAATAGTTGCAGGGATATTTTTAATATTTATGCCTTGTTTCTATGAACTTACTATGAGTACGCTTTTGTATTCATCACATACAAAGACAATCGGTTTTGAACTTTACAATTATCAAACTTACCATAGTCAACAAATTGCAAGTGTACTTGCTACTGCAATTTTGATTTTTGTATTAGTAGTTAACTGGATTTTAAATAAACTTACAAAAGGTAAGTTTTCAATTTAGGAGGAAAAATGTCAACAATTACGATAAAAGAATTAAGTAAATCTTTTGGTAATGTAGAAGTTTTAAAACCTTTTACAGATACTTTTAAAGATGGAGAATTTATTACCCTATTAGGGCCTTCAGGTTGTGGAAAAACTACAATGTTAAGACTTATAGCTGGATTTGAAAAACCTACAAGTGGAGAAATTTTAATAGGAGATAAAGTTGTTTCAGGCGGAAAAACATTCCTTCCACCTGAAAAGAGAGGAATAGGAATGGTATTTCAATCATATGCAGTTTGGCCTCATATGAATGTTTTTGACAATGTTGCCTATCCTTTAAAAATAGCAGGAGTTAAAAAAGAAGAAATTAAAGAGAGAGTTGAAAAAGTTTTGGAAATAGTTCACTTATCTCAATATAAAGACAGAGCTCCATCAGAACTTTCAGGGGGACAACAACAAAGGGTTGCACTTGGACGTGCTTTGATTGCTAAACCTAAATTGCTTTTGCTTGATGAACCCCTTTCAAACTTAGATGCGAAACTAAGAGAAGAAATGCGTTTTGAAATAAAGGAAATACAAAAAAGACTTGGAATTACAGTTGTATATGTAACACATGATCAAATAGAAGCTATGACAATGAGCGATAGAATTATTTTGATTAATAAAGGTGTTGTTCAACAAATAGGAACTCCTGAAGAAATTTACAGAAATCCCGTAAATCCTTTTGTTGCAAACTTTGTTGGTCGTGTTAATTTCATCAAAGGAGTTGCGAAAGACGGCTTTGTTGAACTTGCAAATACCGGAAAGAAATTACCTTATGACGGAGATAAGACAGGGAATGTTATAGTTGCAATAAGACCTGAAGCTCTTAGAATTGACGAAAGAGATGGAACAATTGATGCTAAACTTGTAAGTCAATTCTATCTTGGAGATGTAAATGACTGTAAAGTAGATTTAGGAAATGACAATGTAGTCAGAGTTATAGACCATGTTGAAACTTATGGAGTTTATGAAGAAAATGCAAATATCAAATTGAGAATTAAAAACTTTATGGTATTTGATGATGACGGAAAAGATTATACAAAGATAATAACTTAAGAACAGAAGCTATTGAATTTTTTCAATAGCTTTTTTGTGTATTATTTTCAATTTGATTTTTGCGGTTTAATGTAATATAATAAATTATAGAGATAAGAAGGGATGTGAATATATGGAAACTATAAGATTATATACAAGACAAGATATTAGATCTTTAAAAGAAATTGAAGAGAAAGGTTATTTTACGAATAAAATTTCTTATGTCAAAGAAAATTTTGGAGTGATTTCTGACTACATCTTAGGTTGTTATAATTATTTTGTAAAAGAGGCAAGTAAAAGAGTTCCAAAACCTGATGAAGTTGAAATGCCTGTTTGGTGTGGAGTAAGTAATAAGAATTGTATGCCCGTAATTGAAAATACAGTTGTATATGTTTTAGATGTTCCAAAAGATGAGATAATCTATTTTGATGGAGTTAAATGGGATTATGTACTCAATCATCATTATATCCCTTTGAATGAAGAAGATGATAAAAAGTATAAAAAAAGATTAAAAGAAAAAGGGATAGATAATGGATTTGAGTTTTTTGAGGGAAAGTATAAGAATGTTTTTCCAGAAGAAAGACAAATAGTTATAGACAGTTGGACTAGAATATTCGATATTGATGAATGGGATATTTACAGAGTTCAAGCAAACATTTGGAAAATAAAAAAAGAATGGATTTTTGCCATTGTAAATAAAGGAGATATTATTCCTTAAATTTCATATTTAAGTGATAATTTAATAAATATTTATTTTAAAATCATTGACATTTTTTTAGAATTTGGTATAATAAAATAAAGATAATAATTTTTTTGTTTAGTATATTATCATACGTCATTTGATGTACATATTTTTAGATTAACCCGTGCATACTTCAAGGAGGATTTTATGAAAAAATTTTTTAGGAAATTGGTTTTAATTCTGCCTGTTTTTATTGCTTTGTCAGGTTGTTCTAAAAGTTCCAAAGTTGATGACGATAATACAAAAAAGCAAGTAGTTAGAAAGGCAAGTAAAGAGATAGCAAAAATCTGTGGATATTATTATGCTTATGATTCACAAATTGTTTTAGATAATGGTGAATATTATGGTGTGCCTTGTATGTATTATAAGGCTAAACCTATAGACTTTGATAAATGTTCAAAAGAATCTGTTAAAAAACTTCGTGGTAATTTTACGGATGATGGAAATTTTTTGGAACCGAAAATTTTTGAAGAAGGCGGAAAAAAGTATTTAACAGCTAATTTTTTCCCTGAAAAGAAGTTTTGGATAAAAGATGAAAAAACCATTGTTGATGTTGAAACGAATACGGAATATAAAAAGGGTGACCCTAAATAAATATGTAAAATTAATTAAACAACTAATGGTTTTTGCCATTAGTTGTTTTTTTAAAAATAAGAAGTAAGGGGGATGTTATGAAAAATAAATTTAAAATTTTATTTCTATCGTTCTTTTTATTGACTTCTTGTAGCAATGGAAGAACTAAATCATATGAAAATAATTTTAGAAAATATCAATATGGGAATGATATTTTTATAGAGGCTAAGATGGATGCTTATAGAAATTTGAATGATGTTGAAAAGGAAACGGAAGTAATTGTTTTAGGTAAAAAAATAAAACAAAATCCGTCAACAATACAAAAAAATAATGGTTATGTTAATGGTGTATATACAATCTCGAATTTTAAAATAGAAAAGGTTTTTAAAGGTAATTTTAAACCGAGAGATGTTGTAGATGTTTTTGAAAGTGCCGGAATAGATGAGGAAACAGGAAAGATTTATCATATTGAAGGATATGAGTTAATGGAAAAGGATGAGAAATATTTACTGTTTTTAAGACATTCAGAAACTGATCCATGGTATATGATATCAGGATTGAAATTTGGCAAAATTTCACTTTCAGGTAAAAAAGGAGATTTGCGATTAGAAATGGAAAAAGCAAATGAGTATTTGGAAGAATTTGAAAATGAAGATAGAATAAGAGAAGAAGCAATAAAAAAATATATTGAAAAGTAGTAATTTAAAAGATAGAATAATCATAAAATTAAAGAGTTGGAAGTCCAACTGTTATCACGTACACAACCAGCAAATAATTCAAGATCTGTTATGAGAGCAACAGAATTTAATTATAAACCTTATCCACTATCAGATGATAAAGCTGGAATTTTAGCTAAGTATTAGTATTAGGAGGAAGTTATGAAAAATAAATTTAAAATTTTATTTCTATCGTTCATTTTATTGACTTCTTGTAGCAATGGAAGAACTAAATCGTATGAAAATAATTTTAGAAAAAATCAATATGGGAATCATATTATTGCAGATGCTAAGCTAGATTATTATGGAAATTTGAATGATGTTGAAAAGGAAACAGAAGTAATTGTTTTAGGTAAAAAAATAAAACAAAATCCATCTACAATAAAAAAGGATAAAGTTTATAGAGGTGTTTATGGGGCATATACAATCTCGAATTTTGAAATAGAAAAGGTTTTTAAAGGTAATTTTAAACCGGGAGATGTTATAGATATTTATGAAAGCGCCGGAATAGATGAGGAAACGGGAAAGATTTATCATATTGCAGGATATGAGTTAATGGAAAAGGATGAGGAATATTTACTGTTTTTAAGACATTCGGAAACTGATCCATGGTATATGATATCAGGATTGAAATTTGGTAAAATTTCACTTTCAGGTAAAAAATCAGAGTTCAGAATAGAATTAGAAAAAGCAGATCATTATCCGGAATCTTTTGAACTTGAAGGTAAAATAAGAGAAGAAGCAATAAAAAAATATATTGAAAAGTAGTGATAAAAAATTTTGAAAGCAGTCTGTTGAGTGGTTTTTACAGACTGCTTTTTTGTGAAAAATATCCTTAACTTTTATAATTTGATTTTTTTACTTTAGGGAAAAATTTACTTACAATATTGACAAAAAAATTTTTTTATGTTCTAATTTTTAAGTAAAAATTTTAAAGAAAGGAAATATTATGAAGATAAGTGCAAAAGATCTCACTTTAGTAGCCTTATTTAGTGCATTAATTGCCGTTGGAGCGTTTATAAAGATTCCATTTCTACTTGTTCCGATTACATTACAAACTCTATTTGTTGTTTTATCAGCATTAGTACTAGAACGAAGATTGGCTGTTTTAAGTGTAATTGTATATATAATGATTGGCCTCGTGGGATTCCCTATATTTGCAAATGGTGGAGGAATAAATTATATTTTTAGTCCAACTTTTGGATACTTGGTATCATTTATATTTGCAACTTATTTTATTTCTAGCTTTAAGGAAAAGAATATCTATATAAGTACAACTATTGGAATGTTAATTATTTATTTTTTTGGAATGATTTACTTTATATTTATACAATATGTGCTTAATGGGAAAGTGTATTTAATAAGTTATTTATTTTATAATTTATTTTTAGTTTTTTTACCCGGAGATATACTTTCTTGTGTAGTTGCAATCATTGGATATAGAAAGATACTTAGATTAAAGAAATAGAACTTTTTAACGATTTTTAAAAACAATACTCTTAGTGATTTTTTATCATATTTTAAGGGTGTTGTTTTTTATTGCTCAATTATGTGTTTTTATAAATTAATTTTCATAAAAATTTATTTTTTATAAAAATGCTTGACATTATAAAATAAATAATATATAATTTGACTGTCAAAACTTTGACTGTCAAATATTTGATAATCAAAATAAAAAAAGGAGATAAAATTATGTTAGAAAAAGTTAGAGAAATTTTAGTTGAATCATTAAATATTGAAGGAAGCGAGGTAGTTCCTACTGCAAGATTGAATGAAGATTTAGGAATTGATTCTTTATCATCTATTGAACTTGCATTGGAAATTGAGTCAGAATTCGATATAAAAATTGAAGATGAGGAATTAATGAAATTGCAAACTGTACAAGATGTAATAGACATTATTGAAGCAAAAACTAAGTAGTAAGCTAAAAAAATTAGCTTACTAAATTTTTAGGAGAAATTTATGGATATTGATAAGATAAATAGTATTATTGAGTTGTTTAAAAATTCAGGTTTAGATGAAATGACTTTAGAACTTAAAGATTTTAAGATCAATTTGAAAAATAATAAAGTTGAATATGTTACTAAAGAGGTAGTAAATGTTGTAGAGAAAAGTAATTCTGTAAAACCTGTAAAAGAAGAGAAACAAGTTGATGATACTAACGGTGAATGGATTAAAGCTCCTTTTGTTGGAACTTTTTATGTTGCACCAAGTGCTAATGAGGCACCTTATGTAAAAGTTGGACAAAAGATAAAAGAAGGTGATATCATTTGTATTTTGGAAGCTATGAAAGTTATGAACGAAATAAAATCCAATAAGAGTGGAACTGTGCTTGAAATTAAAGCACAAAATGGAAATATGGTTGAATTTAATGAGGAGCTTATCTTGATAGGAGATTAAGATGATTAGAAAGTTACTAGTTGCTAATCGTGGTGAAATAGCAGTAAGAATAATTAGAACTTGCAAAGAAATGGGGATAACCTCTGTTGCAGTTCATTCGGTTGGAGATAAGGAAGCGTTGCATGTTAATTTGGCAGATGAAGCAATATGTATAGGTCCTGATAATCCTTTACAATCATATCTTAATATGAATAATATTATTCAAGCTGCTTGTAGTAGCGGATGTGATGCAATTCATCCAGGATTTGGATTTTTAAGTGAGAATCCAAAATTTGCAAAATTAGTTGAAGAATGTGGTTTAATTTTTGTAGGTCCTAATCATGAATTGATAAGTATGTTAGGGGATAAAAATGAAGCCAGATTACAAATGGAAAATATTGGAGTTCCAGTTATTCCTGGAACTAAAAATGTTATTGAAAATGCTGATGAAGGGCTTTTAGAAGCAGAAAAAATTGGATATCCAGTTATCATCAAAGCCTCTAGTGGTGGTGGAGGTAAAGGAATGAGAATAGTTTGGGATAGTTCAGATTTTACTGAAAATTTTAATACCGCAAAATCTGAGGCGAAAGTTAGTTTTAATGATGATAGAGTTTATATTGAAAAATATATTGAATTACCTAAACATATTGAAGTGCAAATTTTAGGGGATATGTTTGGTAATGTAATTCATCTATATGAACGTGATTGTTCAATGCAAAGGAAAAATCAAAAAATTTTGGAAGAGGCACCTTGTCATGTTCTCGATAAAAAAATTCGAGAAAAGTTGATTGCAGATGCTGTTAAAATTTGTAAGCATTTGAAATATTATTCAGCTGGAACTATTGAGTTCCTGGTTGATAAATCAGGCAATTATTATTTTATGGAAATGAATACCAGAATTCAAGTAGAGCATCCTATTACAGAGATGATTACGGGAGTTGACATAGTAAGACAACAAATTCGTATTGCGTCAGGATTAAAGCTAAATATAAAGCAAAAGGATATAAAAATCAAAGGATATTCTATTGAGTGTAGGATAACAGCAGAAGATACTAAGAATAATTTTGCACCTTCTCCAGGTAAGATTAAGTTTTTGAATGTACCTTGCGGGAATGGAGTTCGTATTGAAACTGCTGTATATAATGACTACACAATTCCACCTTTTTATGATTCTATGATAATGAAGGTTATAACTTATGCTCCTACCAGATTAGCTTGTATTAAGAAGATGAGAGCTGCTCTTGAAGAATTATTTGTTGATGGAATAAGTACGAATATAGAGTTTCAATATTTGTTATTACATAGTCCAAAATTTATTAATGGCAGATATGATACTGGATATGTTGCAAAATATATAAAGGAGTTAAGTGAAAATGCAGAGTATATTTAATAATAGAAAAAATAAAATAAGTAAACTTAAAATTTATAGAAAAAATAATACTACATTTTTACCAAAGGAAATTCCTGATGATCTTTTCAAAGCTTGTCCAAATTGTAATGAGAATATCACTAATGAAGAGTGGGAGTCCAATTTATATGTTTGTAGTAAATGTGGACATCATTTGAGAATTGGAGCTCCAGAGAGAATTAGAGAGCTTTGTGATATTAACTCCTTTGATGAATTTGATGCTGAAATTACTACCTTTAATGAAGAAAATTTTTATCAATATGACGAAAAACTTGAAAAAGCTAAAGCAAATAGCGGAATAAATGAGGCTGTAGTTTGTGGGATTGGAGAAATTTCAGGAAAAAAAATCGTTATTTGTGCTATGGATAGTAATTTTATGATGGGAAGCATGGGAAAAGTTGTAGGAGAAAAGATTACACGTTCAATTGAATATGCGACATTAAAAAAATTACCTTTAATTATAGCAACTGCAAGTGGTGGCGCCAGAATGCAAGAGGGAATTATTTCTTTAATGCAAATGGCAAAGACGAGTTCGGCTTTGAAAAAACATAATGATAAAGGCTTATTATATATAACTATTTTAACAGATCCAACTACAGGAGGAGTGAGTGCTAGTTTTGCAATGCTAGGAGATATAATTATTGCGGAACCCAATGCTCTTATCGGATTTGCAGGAAAGAGAGTTATTGAAAAAACTATAAATGAAAGTTTGCCTGAAGAGTTTCAAAGAAGTGAATTTTTATTAAAAAAAGGCTTTGTAGATTTTATAGTAAGTAGAAATAAATTAAAAGATACAATACATAAACTTTTAATTTTACATGGAGTGAAGTAATGGAATATAAAGATTATGAACTATTAATAAGGGATCTTATAGATAAAAAGAATAATGCAATAGATGAAAAAGAAAAAGAAATTATAAGAAATAAAATAAGAAAAATCTGTTATGAAGCAAATCAAAATTTAACTTCATGGGATAGAGTTTGTATTGCAAGAAATAAATCACATCCTAAAGCAGAAGATTATATAAAAAGATTATTTTCAAATTTCATTGAATTGCATGGAGATCGCTATTATGGAGATGATAAGGCTATAATATCAGGAATCGGAATATTTCATGACATTCCAGTTACTATAATAGCACAAGCAAAGGGAAAGACTACAGAAGAAAATATTGAAAGAAACTTTGGAATGAGTAATCCAGAAGGATATCGCAAAGCGATTAGACTTGCAAAACAGGCTGAAAAATTTAACAGACCAATAATAACTTTTGTTGATACTGCCGGAGCTTATCCCGGGAAAGACGCCGAAGAAAGAGGACAAGCAGAGGCAATTGCTAAATGTCTATATGAATTTTCAACAATTGAAACACCTATAATCTGTGTTGTAATCGGAGAAGGTGGAAGTGGAGGAGCTCTTGCTTTAAGTATTGGAGATAGCATTATAATGCTTGAAAATTCAATTTATTCGATTTTATCACCTGAAGGCTTTTCATCAATTTTATGGAAAGATGAAACGAAATGTAAAGAAGCTAGTGAAATGATGAAACTTACAGCTTCAGACCTTAGAGATAAAAATATAGTTGATGAAATAATAAGAGAACCTTTTGGTGGAGCACAAAATAATTTTTTCGAAGTGATAAAACTTTTAGATGAATGTATCTATAAAAAAATCAAAGAATTGAGAAAATTTAGTAAAAGTAGTTTGCTTTCTAATAGATATAAAAAATATAGGAATATTGGAGTTTATTAATGAAAATTTTAGGTTTTGGGAAAGCTGTTCCTAGAAAAATTGTTACAAATGATGATCTTTCAAAATTTGTAGAAACAAGTGATGAGTGGATTTTTCAGAGAACAGGAATAAGAGAACGTAGAATTTCCGATGAAAATACAAGTGAATTGGCATATAGATCAGCTGTTGATGCGATAAAAAATTCAAATATTGATAAAAATGAAATCGACCTAATTGTTTGTGCAACAATGACTCCGGATAATTTTACTCCATCAGTAGCATGTATGGTACAAGAAAAGTTAGGACTTGGAGATAATGTTACTGCATTTGATGTAAATGCTGCATGTACAGGTTTTGTGTATGCCTTAAAAATTGTAGCTTCTATGCTTAATACATATCATAAAAAAGCATTAATAATAGGCTGTGAAACACTTAGTAAAATAATAAATTTTGAAGATAGAAATACATGTGTTTTATTTGGAGATGGAGCTGGAGCAATTGTTGTAGAAAAAGACGGGAAAAATGAGGAATTTTATACTTGTAGTTTTGGAAATGACAAAGATCTCATTGCTGAAAATGTAGGAATGAATTTTGAAATGAAAAACAAAGTTCTTAAATCTGGCTTTTTAAAGATGGATGGTAAAGAAGTATTTAAATTTGCTATAAATGTTGTAGAAAAATCTATAAATAAAATTTTAGATATGAATAATTTAAAAATTGAAGATATTAATTTGATTATTCCACATCAAGCAAATCAGAGAATAATAAGTAATGTTGCTAAAAAATTTAATATAAGTAATGATAAGTTTTTCGTTAATTTAGAAAAATACGGCAATACAAGTGCTGCAAGTATCCCAATGGCTCTTTGTGAAGCCTTTGAATCGAAAAAAATTACAAAAGGAGATAAAGTAATTTTAGTTGGCTTTGGTGGAGGATTAACTTGGGGTTCTACAATTATTGAAATATAGGAGAAGATAATGATAAATGAAATATTAGGAATAAAATATCCGATTTTTCAAGGTGCGATGGCAAATATTTCAACTGCAGAATTTGCAGCAGATGTTAGTAATTCGGGTGCTCTTGGAATTATCGGAACTGGTGCAATGGATGCCAAAATGGTAAAGGAGTCTATAAAAAAATGTAAAGAACTTACTGATAAACCTTTTGGGGTTAATGTAATGCTTATGAATCCCTATTGTGATGAAATAATTGAGGTTATTTTAGATGAAAAAGTTGCAGTTGTTACTACAGGAGCAGGAAACCCGGGAGTTTATGTTGAAAAATTAAAAGCTCAAGGAATAAAAGTTATTCCAGTTGTTCCAAGTGTTGCTCTTGCAAGAAGAATGGAAAGTGTCGGTGTTGATGCAGTTATAGTTGAGGGAACCGAATCTGGAGGACATGTTGGAGAACTTTCAACAATGGCTCTCGTTCCACAGGTAGTTGATTCGATAAATATTCCAGTAATTGCTGCAGGAGGAATTGCTGACGGTAGAGGTTTTAATGCTGCTATAAGTTTGGGAGCAATTGGTGTGCAAGTAGGGACTTGTCTACTAGTTGCTAAAGAATGTCCAGTTCATCAAAATTATAAAAATGCTGTAATTAAAGCAAAAGATATAGACACTGTTGTTACTGGTCGTAGTATAAATACACCGGTTAGAATTTTAAAAAATGATATGAGTAGAAAATTCTTACAATTAGAAAAAGAAGTTTCATCAAGGGAAGAACTAGAAAAGTTAACTTTAGGTTCTTTAAAAAGAGCTGTAATTGAAGGTGATGTTAAAAATGGTTCTGTGATGCTTGGACAAATTTCAGGTATGATAAAAGAAGAAAAAACATTGAAAGAAATTTTTGAAAATATTATGGAAGAAAGCAAAATAGAATTTAAAAGATTAAAAAATTTAATAGGGGGAGACAATGCTTAATTCTATTAAATTAAAAAATAAAATTTTAAAAGTACCAATTATTCAAGGAGGTATGGGAGTTGGAATTTCATTGTCAAATTTAGTAGGTAATGTTATGAGTGAAAATGCTATGGGAGTTTTAAGTTTCGCTCACCCCGGATATAATCGCAACACATTTTTAAAAAATACATCGGAAGATAATTTTATTGCAATGAAAGAGGAAGTTAAGAATGCAAGAAAAATTTCTAATGGGAAAGGACTACTCGGAGTCAATATAATGGTTGCGACATCTGAATATGCACTTTATGTTAAAGAATGTGTAAAGCTCGGTGTTGATGCAATAATTTCAGGAGCAGGACTTCCACTCAATTTACCTGAATTGACTAAAGGAAGTGATGTTCTTATTGCCCCCATAGTTTCAAGTGCAAAGGCTTTAAATCTTATTCTTAGAAGATGGGATCAACATCACAATAAAATCCCCGATTTTGTTGTAATTGAGGGAAGTGAAGCTGGAGGACATCTAGGCTTTAAAAAAGATGATGTTTTAAATGATACTTGTGAAAGTATAGATGAAATTTTGGAACAATGCTTGAAATTAGTTGTTGATTATGAAGAAAAATATAATCAAAAAATTCCAATTTTTGTAGCTGGTGGAATTTTTACAGGAAGGGATATTGCAAAATATGTGAAACAGGGAGCGAGTGGAGTTCAAATAGGAACTAGATTTATTGCGACAGAAGAATGTGATGCTCACGAAAAATATAAAGAGATATTCGTAAAAGCTAAAAGAGAAGACATCATTATAGTTAAAAGTCCAGCAGGTTTTCCCGGAAGGGCTATAAGAAATAAATTTACAGAAAGATTGGATAAAGATGGAAGAATTCCTGTAAAATATTGTGTTGATTGTATTTTACCATGTAATCCTAAAAACACAGTTTATTGTATAACTGATGCTTTAATAAGAGCAGTAAAAGGAGATGTGGAAAACGGATTAATATTTTCAGGAACTAATGCTTATAGAATAGATAAAATAACAACTGTTAAAGAATTAATTTCAGAATTGGTTTCTGAAGCAAATAATGAATTGAGGTGATTACATGAAGATAGCATTTTTATTTGCCGGTCAAGGGGCTCAATATGTAGGAATGGGACAAGAATTGTCAAATAGTTCGGCATTTAAAGGAGTATTTGAATATCTACCTTCAAATCTACAAAAGATTTGTTTTGAAGGTCCTACAGAAGACTTAAATAATACTTTAAATGCCCAACCTTGTATAGTAGCAGTTTCTTTAGGAATAGCAAAAGTTTTAAAAAGTAAAGGTGTTGACTGTGAATATGCAGCGGGCTTAAGTTTAGGAGAATATACAGCTTTAGCATATAGTGAAGTAATTTCTGTAGAAGATGTTTTAGAACTTGTTAGAAAACGTAGTGAGATTATGTCGAATGCTGTGCCTAAAAATACAGGAATGGCTGCAATTTTTAATTGTGAGGCAAAAATAATTGAAGATGCAATTAAAGATATAGAAAATGTAGAGATAGCAAATTATAATAGTCCTAAACAGATTGTAATTACAGGAAGTATGAATGGTATTGATGAAGCTATTTTGAAATTAAAAGATTTGGGATATAAGTCAAAAAAATTAAATGTAAGTGGGGCTTTTCATTCAAGTTATTTAAAAAATGCTAGTGATGAATTATTTTCTGTATTAAAAGAAGTTGAATTTAAAGAACCAAATAAAAAAATAGTTTTTAATACTATTGGGAAGACTTCTGATGAAGATATTAAAATACTTTTGAAAAATCAGATAAAATCAAGTGTAAAATTTATGCAAAGTGTTGAGTTTATGATTGAAAATGGCATTGATACTTTTGTTGAAATAGGACCTGGAAAAGTTTTGAGTGGATTGGTTAAACAAATTAATCCGGATGTAAATATTTATCCGGTAGAAAGTCTTGAGTCTATAAGAAAGGTGGTTGAGTTATTACATGAATAAAGTTGCATTGATTACAGGAGGAAGTGGAGGAATAGGCAGAGCTATTTCAATTAAATTTGCCGAAGAAGGATATGATGTAGTTATCAACTATCATTCTGATTATGAAAAAGCATTAGAAGTAAAAAAAGTTTGTGAAGAATATAATGTTAAAGTTATGTTATATAAATGTAATATTTCAAAATTTGAAGAAGTTGAAATTATGTTTAAAGAAGTTGTAAAAGAGATGGGAAGAGTCGATGTTTTAGTTAATAATTCAGGAATTACAAGAGATACATTGATTTTAAGAATGAGTGAAGAAGATTTTGACAAAGTAATAGATGTAAATTTAAAGGGCTGTTTTAATTGTATAAAAAATGTTTCAAGAATTATGATGAAACAAAAATCTGGTGTTATTGTAAATATTTCAAGTGTAGTTGGACTTTCCGGAAATATTGGACAAGTTAATTATGCAGCAAGTAAAGCTGGAATTTTAGGAATTACAAAATCTGTTGCAAGAGAGTTGGTTTCTTTAAATGTAAGATGTAATGCAATAGCTCCAGGTTTTATAGAAACAGAAATGACAGATAAACTTTCCGAAAATGTAAAAGAAGGAATATTAAAATCAATTCCTATGAATAAGATGGGAAGCCCAGATGACGTTGCAAATTTAGTTAAATTTTTAGTTAGTGATGAATCAAAATATATAACAGGTCAAGTAATCAATGTTGATGGTGGAATGATAATGTAGGTGTGATATGAAAAGAAGAGTTGTTATAAGTGGATTGGGAGTTGTTTCTCCAATTGGAAATGATAAGGAAGAACTTTGGAATTCCATAGAAAATGGAAAGTGCGGAATTGATGAAATTACTTTTTTTGATACGAGCGAACACAAGGTAAAACTTGCAGCAGAAGTTAAAGATTTAGATTTTGAAAAGTATTATAATAAACGTGATTTAAAATTTAATGATCGTTTTGTAAAATTTGCAAGAATTGCTACTAAACAAGCCTTTGAAGATTCAAATCTTCAAGATTTTGATAGAGATAGAATGGGAGTAATTTTAGCAAGTGGAATAGGTGGAATAGAAACTATTTCAAATTGTGAAAATGTATTGAATGAAAAAGGGCCTAGTAGAGTTTCTCCGTATTTTATTCCTATGGCGTTGATTAATATTGCAGCAGGAACAGTTGCGATAGATTTAGATGCGAGAGGATATTGTAGTAGTGTTGTTACGGCTTGTGCAGCCGCTACAAATGCAATAGGTGAGGGATTTTTGAAAATTAGAGATGGATATTTAGATATTGTTGTCGCCGGAGGAAGTGAAGCTTCAATTACTTCGCTTGCTGTAGCTGGATTTGCCAGTATGAGAGCTTTAAGTGAAAGTACAGATAAAAATAGAGCGAGTATTCCTTTTGATAAAGAAAGAAATGGGTTTGTAATGGGAGAAGGAAGTGCGGTACTAGTTCTTGAAGAGTTGGAACATGCCTTAAAACGTAATGCAAAAATTTATGCTGAAGTTGTAGGATATGGAAACTCTTGTGATGCTAATCATATAACAGCTCCTTTAAGTGATGGAAGTGGAGCAGGAAAGGCAATGTTAAATGCGATTAATGATGCGGGATTGAATCCAAAAGATATAGAATATATTAATGCTCATGGTACTAGTACACCTTTAAATGATAAGTCAGAAACTTTAGCAATAAAATATGCTTTTGGAGAAAATTATAAAGATGTATTAGTTAGTTCTACAAAATCAGCTACAGGACATTTGCTTGGTGCAAGTGGTGCTGTTGAAGCATTAATCACAACTTTAGCATTAAAAAATTCTTATATTCCTGCAACATTGAATACAAATGAAATTGATGAAGAATGTGATCTGAATATCGTAAAAAATAAAGGATTAGAAAAAAATATAAAATATGCAATGAGTAATTCTTTGGGTTTTGGTGGACATAATGCGAGTATAATTTTAAAGAAATGGGAGGATTAATATGGTTTATAATTCAAATGAAATTCAAGAAATAATACCACATAGATATCCGTTTTTACTAGTAGATAGAATTGACTATATAAATGAAGAAAAGACAGAAATAGTTGGGACAAAATGTGTCAGCGCAAATGAAATGCAATTTATGGGACATTTTCCAAATAAACATGTTATGCCGGGTGTTTTAATTGTCGAAGCTTTGGCACAAACAGGCTGTGTTTTATTGCTTAGTAAAGAAGAAAACAAAAATAAAATTGGTTATTTTGCAGGTATTAATAAAATGAGATTTAAACAAATGGTTTTACCTGGAGATGTACTAACTTTAAAAGTAAAACTTGTGAATAACAAAGCAAATATTTACATTGCAGAAGTTTGTGCAATGGTTGAAAATAAAACTGTTTGTAGTGGGGAAATAATCTGTTCAGTTGGGAATTAAAAAATAAGTATAAGTTATCTTATACTTATATCAGAACTTATTAATTTGATGATTTTTTCTTGTTCTTGGACTATTAATGCACCGTTGTCCTCAATATCTATCGCTTTTGCAAAGAATTGTCTATCATTTTGAATTACGGTAATGTCTTTTCCAAGAACATAAGAATTTTCTTTGTAAAGGTCGAGATAGTTTTTATTATCTATAAAATATAAATCAAAAAAGTTGATTATTTCAGAAATTAATTCATTTCTTGAAATTTTAATATTTGTATTATTTTCAATAGATGTAGCGATGTTTTTTAAACTTGGAGGGAACTCAAAATTTTTTACATTTATTCCTATTCCAACAATCATATTGTCAATTATATTGTTATTTAGGTTGATTTGACTTTCGCAAAGAATTCCTCCAACCTTTAAATCATTTAAAATTATATCATTGACCCATTTTAGTTTTACATCTAAATTATAGACGGATTTTATTGCTGAAAGAACAGCAACGCTGGTTAAAATTGTTATTTTTAAAGACTCTTCAATTAAACAATTCGGATTAATTAAAATAGACATATATATTCCAGTATCTTTATTAGATATAAATTGCCTATCATTTTTTCCGTAACCATTAGTCTGTTCATTACTTATTACAATAGTACCATAATTTTTTTCGTTTATCTTTGATTTTAAATACTTATTTGTTGAATCAATACTATCAAAAATTTCAATATTATGTTTATACTTTAGATTTTTTTGAATTTCTTGTATATTTAAGTTGTTCTGTAAATTTTTCATATATTAATTATACATAAATTTTAGAAAAAAACAACTATATTGATTTTCTATATTGACTAAAGTAAAATACTGTTATATACTTTTAATATAAGTTAGGAGGGTAAAAATGGCTGAAAGTAACACAAGACAAACGTTAAATGAATTATTAGTAGATTTGTTTAATTTTATATTATATATACAAGAAAAATATATGAAAGAAAAGGGTGTACCTTTGACAATGTATGAAGTTCATTTGCTTGAAAATGTTTCAAAGATTAAAAATAACACAATAGGTAATATCGCAGATGCTATGCTAGTTACAAAGGGAACTCTTTCAGTTAATGCCAGTAGACTTATAAAAAAGGGATATTTAACAAAATATGTTGATAAAGATGATAGAAGAGTTGTTAGAGTTGAAATAACAGATAAGGCTAAAGAAGTTTTGAAAATACATGATGAATTCCATGAAAATTTAATTGATCGTGCATTAGAGGACTTAAATTTATCAGATAATGAAGTTTTAAATAAAAGTTTTGAATCCATTTTGAATTATTTTAAAACTGAATATAAGAAAATGAGTCAAAAAAATGATGAGCCTAAAGTTAAGGAGACAAAATTTAAAAAGATTAAGAAATTAAATAGGATAAAAGGAAAGATTAAGAATAATATTTAGATGAAAAATAGAGGTTGTTTCGTTACAGCCTCTTTTGTTTTTTTAGTCAAAATATGTTAAAATAATACATGATAATTAATATTTCAGATAGGAGATTTTTATGGTTAGTAAGGAAGAAGTAAAGAAAATTTATTATCTTGCAAACTTGAATGTAAAAGAAGAAGAACTTGATATTATTGCAAAAAAGTTCGACGATGTTCTAGTTTTTGCCAATGAAATTATGGAACTTGATACTTCAGATTGTGAAGCTCTAGAAATTGTTGTTGAACATAACAGTCCTTTGAGAGAAGATGTTGTTGAAGAAAGTATTTCAAGGGAAGATGCACTTTTGAATGCAAGTGACAAAGAGTATGGATATTTTAGATTGCAAAGGGTTGTGAAATAATGGATATTTTAAGTATAAGAGAAGATTTTATCAGTGGTAAGGTGGATTTGATTTCATTTTATACTGATGTTATAAAGAGAATTGAAGATAAAAAAGATTTGAATATTTTTCTTGACTTTTCTAAAGAAAAAATTATGGAAAGAGTTGAATTTTTAAATAATAAATTAAAAAATAAAGAAAAATTGGGCTCTCTTTTTGGAGTTTCAGTTTCCGTTAAAGATAATATTTTAGTTAAAGGATATAAGAGTACTTGCGGTTCAAAAATTTTGGAAAATTATAATCCGATTTTTAATGCTACAATTATTGATAGACTTTTGAAAGAAGACGCTGTTATTATAGGAAAAGTTAATATGGATGAATTTGCAATGGGGGGTTCAGGAGAGACTTCTTATTTTGGAGCAACAAAAAATCCACTTGATGAAAGTTTAATTCCCGGTGGTTCATCTTCAGGTTCTGCAAGTAGTGTAAGTGCTGACCTTGCTATGATTAGTTTAGGATCCGATACAGGTGGTTCTGTTAGAAATCCTGCATCATTTTGTGCTTGTGTAGGATATAAACCTACTTATGGAATGATTTCAAGATATGGAGTTGTTTCTATGGCAAGTAGTTTGGATCAAGTAGGAATTTTATCAAATGACGTTAAATCAATTTTGCCTGTTTTAAATACAATTGGCGGGTTGGATAAAATGGATGCAGTTACAATGAGAGATGCTGTAGATATTAAGGAAGATAGTGATTTTTCTTTAAAGGGAATTAAAATTGCGACAGTTTCAAATATTGAAAGCTATGAAATTGATGATATTGTTTTAAATGATTATAAAAAGGCAATTGAAAATTTAAAAAATCAAGGAGCTATAATCGAAGAAGTAGATTTTAAATATATTAAGCATTCTACAAATGTATATAATGTTATTATGAGCTCTGAAGTTTCAAGTAATATGTCAAGATTTGACGGTATCAGATATGGATATAGGACTGAAAATTATGACTCAACAAGAGAACTTTTTACAAATACTAGAAGCGAAGGTTTTGGAGAAGAAGTTAAGAGAAGAATTGCAATGGGAACTTTCTACCTTGCAAGCTCAAACAATCAAATTCTTTATAAAAAAGGCTTGGAAGTTAGAGACTTGATAAGCAAAGAAGTTAATAAAGTGCTTTCAGAATATGATTTTATTTTAACTCCTACGACAACTTGCTTGCCAGGCAAGATTGGAGCTGAAAAGGACAATGCTTTAAAATCTTATGCCGGAGATACTTTTAATGTGCCTGTGAATTTTGCAGGGCTTCCAGCTATTTCCATTCCTTTAAATCTTAAAAAAATCGGTGGAAGTGTTCAATTTATAGGTAAGAGATTTGATGATGAAAGATTATTAAATCTTGCAATAAATTTTGAAAGGGGGCTTTAATATGAGTTTAAAGACAATAATAGGACTTGAAATTCACGTTGAGTTACAAACTGATACAAAAATGTTCTGTGGTTGTAAAAATGAATATGGTTGTCCTCCAAATACTAATGTTTGTCCTATTTGTTTAGGTCATCCGGGAACTCTTCCAAGAATAAATAAGAGAGCGATTGAATATGCAATAATGGCAGGCAATGCTTTTAATTGTGAAATTTCTATGGATATGAAAATGGATAGAAAAAAATATTTTTATCCGGACTTGGTTAAGGGCTATCAAATAACTCAAGAGAGAACTCCTATTTGTAAAAATGGATATATAGAAATTGATACTGAAAATGGAGTAAAAAAACTTAGATTACAAAGAATTCATATTGAAGAAGATACAGGAAAGTCAATTCATAATGAAAACGGACATACTCTAATGGACTATAACAGAGCGGGAGTTCCATTAATTGAAATTGTATCTGAGCCTGATATGAACAGTCCTGAAGAGGCTATTGCTTTTTTGACAAATTTGAAAGAAACTATAAAATATCTTGGAATTTCAGATGTTAAGATGGAAGAAGGTTCACTTCGTTGTGATGTAAACTTAAATGTAGTTGATGAAGAAAGTGGATTTAAGACAAAAATTACTGAAATTAAAAATCTAAATTCATTTAAGGCTGCTCTTCGTGCTATGGAATATGAACAAAAAAGACATATAGAAAATGTTAAGAATAATATTGTTGGTGAAAAAGAGACAAGACGTTGGGATGAATCAAAGCTTGAAACTATAATTATGCGTCATAAAGAAGAGGGAAATGATTATAGATTTAGTGTTGAGCCTGATATTCCATATATCAAACTTGAAAAAGACTTTGTTGAAGCTATTAAGGAAAAAATGCCGGAGCTTCCAAAGAATAAGAAAAATAGATTTTTAGCTGAATACAAACTTTCAGAATATGATGCAAATGTATTAACTCAAAACAAATATTTATCTGAATATTTTGAAAGAGTGGTTAAAAAGGTTGACGATGCAACTCTTGTTTCCAACTGGTTGCTTTCCGATGTTCTAAGAAGAGTTAAAGATTTGGAAATTGAATTTGAAGAAATTCCTTTAAATATTGAATCTTTTGCAAGTCTTTTAAAATTAGTTAAAGAAAATAAGATAAATGCAAATGTCGGAAAAAAACTTCTTAGAGAATTATTTGAAAAAGGAGACTTTGATCCTCTAAAAGTTGTTGAAGAAAGAGGATTAATTCAAATTTCAGATGACAGCGCATTGATTGAAATAGTTGAAGAAGTTCTAAAGAATAATCCATCTTCAATTGAAGACTATAAAAATGGAAAAGATAGAGCATTAGGATTTTTGATGGGACAATGTATGAAGGCTTCAAAGGGTAAGGGTAATCCACAAAAATTCAATGAATTGATTTTAGAAAGGTTAGTTTAATGAAAAAGGTAGCACTATCTACAGATAACAAAAATAAAGTTAATGAAATGCTTGCGATTTTAAGTAAATATGATTTTGAAATAGTAACTAAAAGCGAATTGGGTGTAAATGAAGAATTTGAAGAAATTTATGATACACTTGAGGAAAATTCAAAGCTAAAAGCTGAAAAGCTAAGAGAATATTGTTCTTTTGCTGTTTTAGCTGATGATACCGGACTTTTCGTAAATGCTTTAAATGGAGAACCGGGAGTGCTATCTGCAAGATATGCAGGAGAACATGGAAATAGTGAAGCAAATAGAGAGAAGCTTTTAAGAAATCTTGAAGGGAAATCTGATAGAAGCGCATATTTTAAAACAGTAATTGTCTTTGTTGATGAAAATGGAAAAGAATTTATAGCAAAGGGAATTTTAAAAGGAACTATTTCAGAAGTTGAAAGAGGCGAAAATGGCTTTGGATATGACAAGATTTTTATTCCTGAAAATATGGAAAAAACTTTGGCTGAAATAAGTTCCGAAGAAAAAAATAAATTTAGTCATAGAAAAAGAGCATTAGAAGATTTAAAAAATATTTTAGGTGATAGATATGATAGTAGCGGTTGTTAGTGATACTCATGGAATTGTACTTCCTGTTGCATACAGTTTGCAAAGAAATAAGGTGGATGTTGTTCTTCATCTTGGAGATAATGTAGAAGATGCAAGAAAAATAGAACAGATAACAGGTATGGAAGTTTATGTGGTTGCTGGAAATTGTGATGAAAATTCCAAAGACACTCCGGAAGATTTAGTTTTAGAGATTAGAAGAAAAAAATTCTTTTTGACGCATGGACACAATTATAATGTTAACAATGGAATTGACAAAATAGTTGAGAAAGCTAAAGAATTAGGGGCAGATTATGCTCTTTTTGGGCATACTCATGTTCATTTAAGAGAAAAAGTTGATGGAATAACAGTTTTAAACCCAGGTAGTACTACTATGCCAAGACAGGGAGATACAAAGGGATATTATATCGTAAACTTAATTGAAAAAAGTGTAAATAGAATAAATTTAAAATAATCGGCTTTATAACCGACCAATCGGTCGGTTCTTTAGCTGATTTTTTCTATGGAGGACTATATGAAAGTAAAAAAAATAGGAATAGTAAGTTTATCTAGCGGAGTATTGGGAGAAGATTTTGTTGCTCATGAAGTTAAAATTGGAATTGAAAGACTAAAAAAATATGGAATTGAAGTTGAATTTTTACCTAATTCAAAAAAGGGAATTGAATTTATAAAAAACAACCCAGAAGCAAGGGCAAAAGATTTAATAAAAGCTTTTGAAGATGATTCAATTGATATGATTCTAACTGCTATAGGTGGAGATGATACTTATAGATTATTGCCGTATTTGTTTGAAAATAATGAATTAAAAATAGCAAAACAAAAGATATTTTTAGGTTTTTCAGATACTACAATGAATCATTTTATGCTTAACAAAGTAGGAATAAAAACATTTTATGGACAAGCATTTTTACCTGATATTTGTGAGTTGTCAAACGAAATGCTACCATATTCAGAGCATTTTTTTGAAGAATTAATTAATAATGGAAAAATTAAAGAAATATATCCAAGCGATGTTTGGTATAATGAGAGAGAAGACTTTAGTGAAAAAGCTATAGGAATTTCTATGAAAGAACATCATAATAGTGGATTTGAATTATTAAGAGGAAATGCAAAATTTGAAGGTCAAATATTGGGTGGCTGTTTAGATTCTATATTTAACATTTTTGATACTCCAAGATATGAAGATACGGTATCTCTATGTCAAAAATATAATTTATTTCCAAGTTTAAATGAGTGGAAAAATAAAATCTTGCTTCTGGAAACTAGCGAAGAAAGACCTAAACCTGAGTTATTTAGAAAGATGATTCTTAAACTTCAAGAATATGGAATATTTGATGTTATTTCAGGTTTGATTATAGGAAAGCCACAAAACGAAGAATATTATAATGAGTATAAACAAATTATTCTTGATGAAATAAGAAATAAAAATTTGTCCATTGTATATAATATCAATATTGGGCATAGCACTCCAAGATGTATTATTCCTTTTGGAGTAGATGCAAAAGTAGATGTTGAAAAGCAAATTATAGAATTTAAAGAATAAGTTATGAAGAATAATATTGAAAAGAAAAGAGATAGAGAGAAAAAAGTAATAACTGAAATGGTGAAATTGTATTGTAAGAAAAATCACAAAAATGATAAATTATGTGATGAATGTAGGGATGTTTTAAATTATTCTTTAAATAGAATAGATAATTGTAAATACATGGATACAAAAACTTTTTGTTCAAATTGTAAAAAACCTTGTTATAGTCCTAAAATGAAAGAAAAAATAAAACAAATTATGAAATTTTCAGGACCTAGAATTTTATTTCATCATCCATTATTAGTTATTTCTCATATGTTAAGCAGATTTAAAAAATAAATAATATATCTTGTAACATAAAAAATTTTAATATAAAGGATATAAAGTGAAATATTGCCGTAAAAGTTGTTTTTTATTGAAATTTGAATATTTATTTAACATATTTCTTTTAGATTTATCATTGACTTTAATTTATTTTTATAATATATTTAACTCGGTAGGTTCTTGGGTAAAAGAAAAATAATTTATTATAAACTCTTTGTAAAAAATTAGTTGAAAAACTAAAAAAAAAAGTCTATAATAATCTTACGATTAAAGAGTAGGAGGTTTTTTTGTTTTTGAGAATCTTCTAACTTTATTTTAACGTAACAAATAAAATAGGTTTTAAATTTCATAAATTTTGCGAATTTATTATGAAAATATTATTTCTAAAATTTGATTTAAAATTCTATTTAAAATTAGGAGGTGATGAAATGACTACTGATGCTATAAACAGAGTTAAAGAGGCAGAACTGGAAGCAAAATCTTTAGTTGATGCAGCTAAACTAGAAGCTACGAATTTGAAAAAAACTTCAGGAAAGGAATGTGGTGCAATTTCTGATAAAGTTATAAGCGAAGCAAATAAAAAAGCTGATGAAATCAAATTAGGATTAATCAATGAGGGTGAAATGTTGGCAAAACCTGTTATTGAAAAAGCTAAAAGGGAAGTTGAGCACATTAAGTCTGTTGACGATAAAAAGTTAGAATCTGTGGTTAATTCAATAGTAGAGAGGATTGTGAGTGTAAATGGCAATAGTTAAGATGAAGAAATTCACTTTATTTGCTTTTGAAGCCGAAAGAAAGCGATTGTTAGAAGAACTTCAAAGATTTGGTTATGTAAACTTTTCAAAATCCGACTCTATTGAACAATTTGATTATCTTAAAGATGTGGAAGTATCTACTCTAGATAATAATTATATTGAAGAATCCACAAGAATTAAATGGATGATTGATTATGTAGGGAGATTTATCGAAAAGGAAAAAGGTTTATCCGCTTTGAAAAAGGGTCCCGTTGTTTATACATTTAGTGAACTTGAAAAAAAAGCTAGTTCTTATGATTACATTCCGGATTTTAATATTTTGAGTGATATAAGTAAAAAAGTAGATTCAAATAATCAAAGATTAACAGCTATAGATAATACAATCAAAGAATTATCGCCATGGAAATCTATTAAAGAACCTATTGTCGACTTAAATTCATTTGAAAAATCAAAATTCATTATGGGATATTTACCGACTAAGAATCTTGAAAAATTTAAGACATCTACTGTAGATTTAAAATTTACATATTTTGAAGAAGTAGATATAGTTGGAAAAAATTCATATTGTATTATCTTCACTAATGAGTTGGAAAAAGAAATGGCTCTTGAAAATTTAAGATTAAATGGTTTTTCTGAAGTTAATCTTGAATTTAAAGGTGTGGTTTCTGAAGAAATCGAAAAGTTGGAAGCTGAAAAGAAAATATTAGAAGATGATAATTCTAAGTTGACTGAAGAAATTAAAAAATTTACTGTTAATATTCAAAAGATGCAAAGTGTTTATGAATATTATCAAAATTTAGCTCTTAGAAATACAGTTGTTTCTAATTTTAAAGCTACAGAGAAGCTGGATATTATTCAAGGCTATATACCTGCTGATAAAGAGGTAAATTTCAAAGCTTTACTTGAAAAAGTTTCAGCATTAAAGATATATTTGGAAATTGAAGATGCAAAAAAGGATGACCCTGATGTTCCAATCATCCTGAAAAACAATAAGATAGCATCACTTTTTGAATCAGTTACAAATATGTATGCTCTACCAAAATATGATGAGGTTGATCCAACGTTTATATTATCAATATTTTATTGGGTATTCTTCGGAATGATGGTTGCAGATTTTGCTTATGGATTAATTTTATGCATAGGTTCGGGGATAGCTTTAAAGATGTTTAAGTTTAATGATTCGACAAAAAAATTCTTAAAATTTTTCTTCGCACTTAGTTTTTCAACTATGATATGGGGATTGATTTACGGTTCGGCTTTTGGAGATTTGATTACTTTACCAACTCAAATATTGGATTCGTCAAAAGATTTTATGACGGTTTTGATATTGTCTTTAGCATTTGGCGGAGTACATTTAGCTTTCGGCTTGGGAATGAAAGCTTATGTTCTAATAAAAAACGGAAAACCTATGGATGCATTCTACGATGTATTTCTTTGGTACTTGACTTTGACATCTGTTATTTTGGTTATTATTGGTAAAGCAATAACCATGCCTAAGATAGTAAATACAATAGCTTTTTATGGAATGATAGTTGGAATGTTGGGGATTATTGCATTTGGAGCCAGAGATTCAAAAAGTATTGCCGGAAGAATTGCTGGTGGATTGTATTCACTTTATGGAATAACATCATATATTGGAGATTTTGTTTCATATCTTAGACTTATGGCACTTGGACTTGCAGGCGGTTTTATTGCAGTTGCAATCAACATAATTGTAAAAATGCTTGTAAGCGGAGGAATTGTAGGAATAATTTTTGGAGTGATAGTTTTTGTATTTGCTCAAATGTTTAATATATTCTTAAGTTTTCTATCAGCTTATGTTCATACTTCAAGACTTATGTATGTAGAATTTTTCAGTAAATTTTACGAAGGTGGAGGAAAAGCATTTAAGAAATTTAGAAGTGATAACAAATATATAGAAGTAAAATAATTCTAAAATAAAAAAATAAAAAACAAACGAAAAGGAGATTTTGTAATGAAAGAATTTATGGCTGTATTAGCACAAAATGGCGGAGTTGTATTTGGTATATTGGGAGCGGCACTTGCTGTATTACTAGCGGGACTTGGTTCTGCAAGAGGTGTTCAAATGGCAGGGGAAGCTGCTGCAGGATTGGTTATTGATGAACCTGAAAAATTTGGTAAGGCAATGGTATTGCAATTATTGCCGGGTACACAAGGACTTTACGGATTTGTAATAGGTCTTTTCATCATGTTTAAATTAAGAGTAGATATGAGCCTAATTGAAGGTTTGTACTATGTTATGGTTTCACTACCTGTTGGTATTGTAGGTTTGAAATCAGCTTATTATCAAGCAAAAGTTGCTGTTGCAGGTATTAATATCTTAGCTAAAAATGAAGAACATCAAACTAAAGGTATTATTCTTTCAGTAATGGTTGAAACTTACGCAATCTTGGCATTTGCAATGTCATTCTTATTACTTTCAAGCGTTGCATTCAAATAAAAAGCATTAAATAAAATAAAAAGGATGTGGTTGAATGTCTAATTTGGACAATATTATAGATGAAATCCTTCAAGATGCTAAAAATGAATCTGAAAAAATAGTAGAAGATGCTAAAAGTGAAGTTGCGAATCTTGTTGGGAAAACAGAAAGTGAAGCTCAAAAAAATGCTGATAAGATTATTGAAAAAGCAAGAGTAGAGGGCGCACAATCAAAAGATAGAATAATTTCAAACTCAAGTTTAACAGCAAGAGATATGATTTTGGTTGCAAAACAAGAAATGATAAATAAAGTTTTTGAATTAACTAAAGAAAAATTAAAAACATTAAATCATGAAGATTATTTGAAATTTGTTGAAAATTCATTAAAGACTTTGGATGTTAAGGAAGATAGTGAAATTATTCTTACTGAAAGTGAAAAAAAACTTGCAGGAGAAAAGCTATTTGGAATTAAAGTTGCAAAAGAAACTGTTGAAAGTGGATTTTCATTAAAGAATGGAAAAATAATTTTAAACAATGAATTTTCAAGTTTAATTGATTTAATAAAGGAAGACTTGGAACGAGAAGTATCAATTAGATTATTTAGTTAATAGGAGGTGTGTTATGGATAGAGAAGATTTTATCCAATCAAGTGTTAGAATTCGTTATGCTGAGAAAAAACTCCTTACTAAACAACAACTTCAAAGGCTGGCTGATGCAAAAAATCTTGAAGATGCTATTAAGCTACTTAATGAAACTTCTTATTCAAGTGAAATTTCTAAGCTGGATAGACCTGAAAACTATGAAGAAGTTTTATCCGATGTTTTAAATAAAACATACAGAGATGTTACGGAAATTTCTCCTGATAAATCTTTAGTTGAGATACTTTCTTGCAAATATGATTATCACAATTTAAAAGTTTTGGTAAAAGAGCATATTTTAAAAGAAAAATTTGACTCAATGTATTGTATGTTAGATGAAAGTGGTATTGAAACATTTAGAGAATTAGCCTTGAAAAATGATGAGGGATTGTCAAAAGATTTTAAGGAATGTTTAGAATTTTATGATAAAACAAAAGACCCTCAAGATATTGACATTTTTATAGATAAAAAGTACTTTGAAAAAGTTTTGGGTTTGGCTGAAGAATTTAAACTTGATATGATTTCTGAATATTTTAGAGCAATGATTGATTTTATTAATCTAAGAACTTTTATAAGATGTAGAAAACAAAATCAAGTAAAAGAAACTTTAGAAAAAGTTTTAATAAAAGGTGGAGATATCGAAACTGAAAAGATTTTAGGAATGTTCTACGATGATATAGAAGTTTTACCTATTAGGTTTAAAGCTTATAAGATTGGTAGAGTTCTATCAAAAATTGTAGATGAATATAGGAATACTAGTTCTCTTAATAGTTTTGAAAAAAATATGGATGACTATTTAATTGAAATAGTAAGAAAAACTAAATCAATCCACTATGGAGCTGAAGTTATTTTTAGTTTTCTTTTTGCTAAAGAATTGGAAATTAAAAATTTAAGACTTATTTTAGTAGGAAAAGTCAATGGTTTATCTCCTGAATTTATAAAGGAAAGGTTGCGTGAAGTTTATGTATAAAATAGCTGTAATTGGCGATAAGGATTCTGTTCTTGCCTTTAGAGCTCTTGGAGTTCATGTTTTTACCGCAATCGAAGGCAATGATGCCAGAAGAATTATTGACAAACTAGCAAAAGAAGGATATGGGATTATTTATATTACTGAGCAATTGGCAAAAGATATTCCCGAAACTATTCAAAGATATAACAATGAAGTTATTCCAGCAGTAATTTTAATACCTAGCAACAGAGGTAGTTTGAATATAGGCTTAGAAAATATCAACAAGAATGTTGAAAAAGCTGTTGGATCAAATATATTATAGAAAGCGAGGGCTTATATTGAAAGTCGGTAAAGTTATTAAAGTTTCCGGACCTCTTGTAGTTGCAGAAGGAATGGAAGATGCGAACGTATATGATGTTGTTGAAGTTTCTGATAATAAGCTCATTGGAGAAATTATAGAAATGAGAGGTGATAAAGCCTCAATTCAAGTTTATGAAGAAACTACAGGGATTGGACCTGGAGATGATGTTTATTCAACAGGTAGTCCACTTTCTATTGAACTTGGACCTGGAATGTTAGAACAAATGTTCGACGGTATACAAAGACCTCTTGAAGCTTTACAAGCGAAAGCTGGAGATTTCCTTTTAAGAGGAGTAAGTGTATCACCTTTAGATAGAGAAAAAAGATGGGATTTTGTTCCAACAGTAAATGTTGGTGATGAAGTTTCAGAAGGAAATATAATCGGAACAGTTCAAGAAACAACAGTTGTTTCACATAAGATTATGGTTCCTCCAGCTGTAAGTGGTAAAATTGTTGAAATTTTACCTGGTTATCATACAGTTGATGAAATAATTTGTAAAATAGAAACTGATGATGGAATTAAAGAATTAAATATGATTCAAAAATGGCCGGTACGTCGTGGTCGTCCATATTCAAGAAAATTGGATCCAATTAGACCACTTGTAACAGGTCAAAGAATCATTGATACATTTTTCCCGGTTGCAAAAGGGGGAGCTGCAGCAATTCCAGGACCTTTTGGTTCAGGAAAAACAGTAGTTCAACACCAACTTGCTAAATGGGCAGATGCAGAAATAGTAGTTTATGTAGGTTGTGGAGAACGTGGAAACGAAATGACAGACGTTCTTATGGAATTCCCTGAAATTTTAGACCCTAAGACTGGTCAATCACTTATGAAAAGAACAGTTCTTATAGCTAATACTTCAAATATGCCGGTTGCTGCTCGTGAAGCTTCAATCTATACAGGTATTACTATCGGAGAATACTTTAGAGACATGGGATATTCAGTTGCACTTATGGCTGACTCAACTTCTCGTTGGGCAGAAGCACTTCGTGAAATGTCCGGTCGTCTTGAAGAAATGCCTGGTGATGAAGGATATCCAGCATATCTTGCATCCAGAGTTGCAGACTTCTATGAAAGAGCTGGTTATGTAAAATGTCTAGGTGAAGATAGAGAAGGTGCTTTAACAGTAATTGGAGCGGTTTCTCCTCCGGGTGGAGATATTTCTGAACCGGTTTCACAAGCTACTCTTAGAATTGTAAAAGTATTCTGGGGACTTGACTATGCATTATCTTATAGAAGACATTTCCCTGCTATTAACTGGTTGAATTCTTATTCATTATATCAAGATAAGATGGATAAATTTATGGATGAAAGTATTGATAGAAAATTCTCTGCACATAGAATACAATCAATGGCACTTTTACAAGAAGAATCAAATTTGCAAGAAGTTGTTCGTCTTGTAGGTAGAGATTCACTTTCAGAAGCGGATCAGTTAAAGCTAGAAGTTGCTAAGTCTTTAAGAGAAGATTTCTTACAACAAAATGCTTTCCACGAAGTTGATACTTATTGTTCTCTTCCAAAACAATTCAAAATGTTAAATCTTATTTTAGGTTTCTATGATGAAGCAAAAAAAGCTTTAGATGCAGGAGTATATCTTGATGAAATTTTAAAGATTGAATCTCGTGAAGGAATATCAAGAAGTAAAAACATTTCCGAAAATGAATTGGAAAAGTTTGATGAATTATTCGAAACAGTTAAAGCTGATATAGAAAAATTAATAAGCGAAGGAGGTAACTCTAATGCTTAAAGAGTATAAGACAGTAAAAGAAGTAGTAGGACCTTTGATGGTTGTTGAAGGTGTTGAAGGTGTTAAATACGAAGAATTAGTTGAAGTTAGAGTTCAAAACGGAGAAAAGAGAAGAGGGAAAGTTCTTGAAATTGATGGAGACAAGGCAATGGTTCAATTGTTTGAAGGCTCATCAGGAATTAACTTAAGAGATACATCTTGTAGATTTTTAGGTCATCCTCTTGAACTTGGAGTTTCTGAAGATATGATAGGAAGAATTTTCGATGGCCTTGGTAATCCTATCGATAAGGGACCAAAGATTATTCCTGAAATGAAGATTGATATTAACGGTTCTCCAATCAATCCTGTATCAAGAGATTATCCTTCAGAATTTATTCAAACAGGTATTTCTACAATAGATGGACTTAATACATTAGTTAGAGGACAAAAATTACCTATATTCTCAGGTTCAGGGCTTCCACATAACAATGTAGCTGCGCAAATTGCCAGACAAGCAAAAGTACTTGGTAGTGGAGAAAAATTTGCCGTAGTATTTGGAGCTATGGGAATTACTTTTGAAGAAGCTCAATTCTTTATTGATGACTTTACAAAAACTGGTGCGATAGATAGAGCAGTATTATTTATGAATTTAGCAAATGACCCTGCAATCGAAAGAATTGCAACACCTCGTATGGCTCTTACTTGTGCTGAATATTTAGCATTTGAAAAGGGAATGCATGTTTTGGTAATCTTAACTGACCTTACAAATTATGCAGAAGCACTTCGTGAAGTTTCTGCAGCCAGAAAAGAAGTTCCGGGACGTCGTGGCTATCCGGGATATCTATATACTGACCTTTCAACAATTTATGAAAGAGCCGGAAGACTTAAAGGTAGACCGGGATCCATTACACAAATTCCTATTTTAACAATGCCGGAAGATGACATCACCCATCCAATACCTGACCTTACAGGATATATAACAGAAGGACAAATTATTCTTTCAAGGGAATTATATAAACAAGGTATTCAACCTCCAATTTTTGTAATTCCTTCATTATCAAGACTTAAGGATAAAGGTATCGGTAAAGGAAAGACAAGAGAAGATCATGCAGATACAATGAACCAAATCTATGCCGGTTATGCATCAGGTAGAGAGGCTCGTGAATTGGCAGTAATCTTGGGTGAATCAGCATTGTCAGAAGCAGATAAAGCTTTTGCAAAATTCGCAGACGCTTTTGATAAGAAATATGTTGACCAAGGATATGATACTAACAGAACGATAGAAGAAACTTTAAACTTAGGTTGGGAATTATTAAGTATAGTTCCAAGAACAGAACTTAAGAGAATTAGAGAGGAATATATTGATAAATATTTAGGAAAGACAGAATAAAGGGGAGATATAGATGGCAAAGCTAAATGTAAATCCTACACGTATGGCTCTTTCTAATCTCAAAGGAAGACTTGTAACTGCTAAAAGAGGTCATAAACTTCTTAAAGATAAACAAGATGAACTTATGAGAAGATTTATTGAAATGATTAGAAAAAACAAAAAACTTCGTCTTGAAGTTGAAGAAGAACTCTCAAACTCATTTAAATCTTTTCTTTTAGCGAGTGCTGTTATGAGTCCTGAATTTTTGGAACAAGCTGTGGCGTTTCCAAAAGAACAGGTATCCGTTGCCATTGAAACAAAAAATGTAATGAGTGTAAATATTCCTAAAATGAAATTTGACAGAACAGAATCAAGTGGAGCAATATTCCCTTATGGTTATGCTCAAACTTCTTCTGAACTTGACGATGCGATTTTAGAATTACATTCAGTAATGGATAAGCTATTAGAACTTGCAGAAGTTGAAAAAGCTTGTCAATTAATGGCAGATGAAATTGAAAAGACTCGTAGAAGGGTAAATGCTCTTGAGTATAGAACAATTCCTGATTTGGAAGAAACAATTAAATTCATTAGAATGAAATTAGATGAAAATGAAAGGGCTACTATTACAAGACTTATGAAAGTTAAGGATATAATAGCTAAACAAGTATAGAAGAATTTAGTAACTAAAGTTGAGGAGTACAATTAAAAAAGTGCTCCTTAATTTTTTTATTATAGAATGAGAAATTTAATGAATGACATAATATATAGTGTATTGAGAGTTTGTAAATGTTCATTTATTTGACATTTTTTATAGAGAAAGAATTTATCACCTAGAATTGATATTATAGGCTACCAAATGATAACAAAAAAAGTAAAGAGTTTTTGTAAAATTGTGGATAAGTTGAATAACTTGTGGATAAGTGGATATTTTGGGTTTTGTTTTGTGGATAACTTTTATAAAAATGTGGGATAACTTTCAATTTTTTGTAGGAAATTGGGAAAAATTTGTTTATTTTAACATTATCAATAAAAAAATAACGATAGAATAATTTTTTAAAAAATAATATTAAAAAAATATTATAAAAAGCTATGTTTTTTTTGAAAAATGTGGTATCATTATTGTAGATATGTGTTTCATAATTTTATGAGAAGTATCTTTATCGATTTAGAAAGTTAGAATTTTTAAAATTTTAAGGAGGACATACACAATGGAAGAAAATAAAGGTTGTGGCTGTGGCTGTGGTTGCGAAGAAGAAATGGAAGCTGAATTATTAGTTTTTGAAAACGAAGATGGAAAAGAAGAGACTTTTGAAGTTATAGGAGTTTTTGAAGTTGAAGAAAAAGAATATATAGCACTTCAAAGTCAAGAAGATGGAAGTATCTTACTTTGCAAATATATAGAAAAAGAAGACGGAGAATTTGAAGTTGAAGAAATTGAAGACGACGAAGAATTCGAAAAAGTTTCTGATGCATTTGATGCTTTGGTTGAGGAAGACGACGAATAGGATTAGTCTATGAAGTGCCGTTATCGGCACTTTATTTTTTTGAAAGAGGTATTTATGTTAAAAGCGGTTTGTTTAGATTTAGATGGAACTTTGTTAGATGATGACAAAAAAATATCACCACGGAGTTTTAGATTATTGGACAATTTAATTGGAAATGGTATAGAGGTTGTAATCGCTACAGGTAGACATTTTTATATGGCATCAGGCTTTTTACAACCTTTAAAGAGAGATATTATGGTATGTGCAAATAATGGAGCTATGAGTAGATTTAAGGAATCCAGTAAGTTGGTCAATGTTGAATATATAAATAATTCCAAATTCTTGGGAGTTTATAATAAAGCCTTAGATTGTGGAATGAATCCTTATGTTTATGTGGATTCTTTTGTCGACGGCTATCATCTCGCTATAAAAGACGGGCAACCTCCAAAAAGTCATTTTGAAGAAAATATTGCAGACAAAAAGATTGCCACAGATAGTATTAGATATTTTAGTCAAATTGATATGAATTCTTTAGAAACTGTTTTATGTATAGCATTTTTAGATCAAAAGGAAAAGATTGATGAGTTCTACGGATTATTCAAGGATGAACATAATTTGGTTAAAAATAGGTATTTTGTTCCAAATGGGAAAAAAGTTTTGGAATTTCAATCTGAAAAAGCGGATAAATGGGTTGCTATAACTAATTATCTTAAGAGCAAGAATATTGAACTTTCGGACGTTGTATCTTTTGGTGATGAGTTTAATGATAAATCTATGATTAAAAATTCGGGAATTGGTTTTGCGATGAAAAATGGAATTGATGAATTAAAGTCTTTGACCAACAATATTACCGAATTTACAAATAATGAAGATGGAGTATATTTCGAGTTGAAAAAATTATTTAAAGATGTTTTAGGAGAAAAAAATGGCTTGTAATTTAAAGTTTAATGGAATAGATGGAGAATTTTCTTTAGATAAGTTTAAAGGAAAAAAGATAGTATTATATTTTTATCCAAAGGATAATACTTCAGGTTGCACTTTGGAAGCTATTCAATTTAGCGAACTTAAGGATGAATTTGAAAAGTTAGATGCCGTTATTATCGGTATTAGTAAAGATTCTCTTGCCAGTCATAAGAAGTTTATTGAAAAACACAATTTAACTGTCGAGTTGGTTTCTGATGAAGATATTTCAATTCAGAAGTATTTTGACGTTTGGAAATTAAAGAAAATGTATGGAAAAGAGTATATGGGAACTGTAAGATCCACTTTTATTTTGGATGATAAGGGAAATATTTTAAAAGAATTTAGGAATGTAAAGGTTAAAGACCACGCTATAAAAGTTTTAGAAGCGTTGAAGGAATTACAATGTTAGAGGAAGATTTTTATAGAACATATTCAAAATATCTTAAAGATATTTATGGAAAAAAAGTTTATAAACTACCTGTCAAACTCAATTTGAGCTGTCCTAACAGGGATGGTAATATTGCAACAGGCGGTTGTATTTTTTGCGGAGAAGAAGGTGGTTCTTTTGAAAATTGTCATATTTCTATGTCCGTAAGAGAACAAGTTTTGAAAAATAAGGCTTATATTTCAAAAAAATACAATGCTAAGAAATTTATTGTATATTTTCAAAATTTTACAAATACATATCTTGGAATAGATGATTTTAAAAAGATGATTGAGGATAGTATTGTCGACGATGATATAATTGGGATTTCTCTGTCAACAAGGCCTGATTGCATTTTAGAAGAGCAATTGTTATTTTTAAAGAATTTTCAAAAGAACAGAAATTTAGAAATAGACTTTGAACTTGGACTACAGACTGTAAATTATAGAACTTTAATAAAACTAAACAGAGGTCATACTTTGGCTGAATTTATAAATGCTGTTAATTTAATTCACAAATTCGGCTTTAGAGTTTGTACTCATATTATTGTTGGGTTACCTTGGGATGATGAGCTGGATATGGTGGAGTCTGCAAAGATTTTATCTGCGCTTAATGTGGAAGAGGTTAAATTACATTCACTATATATCGTAAAAAATACGGTTTTAGGCGAAATGTACTTAAATGACGAAGTTAAATTAATCAGTAAAGAAAAATTTGTTGATTTAGTTATTTCTTTTTTAAGAAATCTTGACGAAAAAATAATTTTACAAAGACTGCTTGGCCGTGTTCCTGAAGAAAATAGTTTGTTTTGTAATTGGAATACGAGTTGGTGGAAAATTAGAGATGAAATTTTAGAAAAAATGGAGAAAAATAATTTTAGACAGGGAGATTTGTTTAATAATTTTGAAGGAGTAGTGAAAAAATAATGAAAAACTATGGACTTTTTGACGTTATAGGTCCTATAATGATTGGGCCTTCAAGTTCTCATACTGCCGGAGCCTGTAGGCTTGGACGAATTTCAAAAATTATTTATGCGAGAGACATAAAGAAAGTAATTTTTCATTTACATGGAAGTTTTAAAAATACATATCAGGGTCATGGAACTGATAAGGCTTTAGTTGGTGGAATATTAGGATTTGATACGGACGATGATAGAATAAGAGAGTCTTTAGATATTGCAAAAAGTAGAGGAATAGAATTTTCTTTTGTTCCTATGGATTTGTTATTTGCTCATCCGAATACTGTTAAGACTGAATTTGTTGATCCAAATGGAGAGAGTTTTTACGTTATTGGTTCTTCAATTGGTGGTGGTGCCATTGAAATTACAAATATTAATGGGGTTGACGTTAAATTTGGAGGGGTGTATAATACAATAATCCTTAAATACAATGACAGATATGGAATGATTGCACAGGTAAGCACAATTTTAGCTGAAAATAAGATAAATATAGGCAGTTTAGTTATGAACAGAGAAGATGGCGTTGCATCTGCAATTATGGAAATTGATGGTGGAATTGATGAAATGGCTATTTATAGAATAAGTAAATTGCCGGACATGTTGGAATGCATGATTTTAAAACCGTTATAGGAGGTTATATGATTTCTTCAGGAGCACAATTATTACGATTATGTAAAGAAAAAAATAAAAAAATTAGTGAAATTGCATTAGAACTTCAACTGGAAGAAATGGATATAACAAAAGAAGAACTCTTAAAGATGCTTAGAGAAACTTATGAAGTAATGAAAGCATCTGCATCGGATGTTATAACTAATGATAAAATCAATCCATTTAAAATAACAGGTGGAAATGCAAAGAAAATTTTAAGATATGCACAAAGTGGGAAAAGTATTTTGGGAGAGTCAATGGTGACTGCGATTGCTAGAGGTTTTTCAACTTCAGAATTAAATGCGGGTATGGGAAAAATCGTAGCTGCACCGACTGCAGGAGGCGCAGGAATTTTACCGGGAAGTCTTTCTTGGATTCAAGATAAATATAATTTTACTGATGATGAAATGCTGATGGCGCTTTTAGTTTCCGGAACAATTGGGAGAATTATTGCTACAAATGCGACAATTTCCGGAGCAGAGGGCGGTTGCCAAGCAGAATGCGGAGCGGCAACTGCAATGAGTGCAGCAGCAATTGTAGAATTGCATGGCGGAACTCCCGAACAATCTTTGATAGCTGCATCTTTTGCAATGCTTATGGTATTAGGTTTGGTTTGTGATCCGGTTGCAGGACTTGTAGAATTTCCTTGTGCACTTAGAAATGGTTCAGGAACAATTAATGCATTGGTAGCAAGTGATATTGCACTTGCGGGGGTTGAATGTATAGTGCCTTTTGACGAGGTGGTTCAAGCTATGTATGAAGTTGGAAATGCCTTACCTGAAACACTGAGAGAAACAGCTTTAGGTGGATGTGCTGCTTGTCCATCCGCAAAAAAAATGGAATGTAAAGTATTTCCAAATAGATTAAGTTAATAATGGGCTTTTTAAGTCCGAATTATGCAGAAATGGTGGAACTGGTAGACACGCTATCTTGAGGGGGTAGTGAGCAAAGCTTGTGAGGGTTCGAATCCCTTTTTCTGCACCAACTCCGTTAGTTATACTAACGGAGTTTTTTGTGGTCAAAAAACAATGATTAAAAGGTATTTATTTGATACAAAGCATTGATAGAATGAATTTTTATTTAAAAACTAACGGATATTTATTGTTAAATAAAATAATCAATAAAGAATATCTATATTGAAATTAAAAACATTTTATAAATTTTAATCATTTTACTGTCCGATTTTAAATTGACATTGGAGTAAAAATGGTGTAAAATAATTGTGAATACAAGTTTTTAAAAAAATATTTTTCTGTACTCGCAATTTTTTTATGTTATTAATTTTGTTTATACAGAGATTTTAAAAATTGTGATATTAAAAAGAGGTGAATGAGGTGAGTGTGAATACTTTTAAAGGTGGAAAGCATATCCATGACTTTAAAGAGTTGACTAATTCGAAACCTATTAATTTTGGTTTTGTACCAAAGATAGTAACCATACCTCTATCACAACACTCAGGGGCACCCGCTACTTGTTTGGTTAGCAAAAATGATTTAGTAAAAGTTGGACAGAAAATTGGTGAAGCATCAGCTTTTATTTCTGCAAATGTACATTCAAGTGTTAGTGGGAAAGTTAAATCTATTGATGAGATTATGACTGCGACAGGTGTTGTGTGTCAAGGAGTAACTATCGAAAATGACGGTTTGGATGAATTGGGATATGAAGAAAAGAATTTAACTATTGATGAAGTAAGCGCAACAGACATAATAGACGCCATAAAAGAAGCCGGAATTGTCGGACTTGGAGGCGCAGGATTTCCTACTCATGTTAAGTTGACAGCTAGAGAAGGACAAATTACAGACTACATAATAATAAACTGCGCTGAATGTGAGCCATATTTAACAAGTGATCAACTTATGATGGAATTATATCCTGAAAAAGTTGTTATGGGACTTTTACTTGCAATGAAGGCAATGGGAGCGAAAAAAGGTATTTTAGGTATTGAAGATAATAAACCGCTTGCTATTGACAAGTTGAAAGAAGCGTCAAAGTCTTATCCTGAGGTAACTGTAAGTGTTGTAAAGACTAAATATCCTCAAGGAGATCAAAAAAGACTTATTCAAGCTACAACAGGAGTAGTTGTACCTTCAGGAGCTTCTACTTCTGCAGTTGGTATAAGAGTAGTAAATGCCAATACTGCCATTGCAATTAATGATGCTGTCTTACATGGGAAACCACTATATGAAAAGTTGGTTACTATGACGGGTCATGCACTAAAAGAACCACAAAATGTTATGGTTAGAGTAGGATCAAAAGTTTCAGATATTGTAGAATTTATTGGAGGGTATTCAAGTGAACCGGGAAAAATTATTTCCGGCGGTCCAATGATGGGTGAAACACAATATACTCCTAATGTTACTACAGGAAAGGCTATGGGTGGACTACTTTTTATGACTCAGGAAGAAAGCGCACCTAAAGCTGTAAGTCCTTGCATAAGATGTGGTAGATGTGTTGATATTTGTCCTGTGTACTTACAGCCTTTGTATTTACAGCTATATACCTTGAAAAATCGAGTTGGAGAGGCGGAAAAATTACATTTAATGGATTGTATTGAATGTGGTTCTTGCTCATATATTTGTCCGTCAAACAGACCTTTAGTTGAAACTATCAGACTCGGGAAAGCTGAAGTTAGAAAACAAGGCAAAGGAAAGAGAGAATAAGGAGGGTACTATGGACGAAAAAGATTTAAAAGTTGAAGTCCCTTCTGAATTGGAAAAGGGAACAGATATAGATATAAAAGAAAATGAAGTTGTGTCTGAAAATATTGAGGAAGTAAAAGAGGTTGCAACTGAAAATGTTGAAGAAACTTCTACTTCAGAAGAAATAAAAAAAGAAAGACCAGCAAGAGAAAGAAGAGAAAGAACTCCTAGAGAAGCTAGAGAAAGGTCAGAAAGACCTGTAAGGGAGAGAAGCTCAAGAGTTGCATCTGATGATGTATCAACAAGTTCTGAAACAGTAGAAAATTCAGAATTAGGAGAAGAAGTAAAAACAGAAAGACCTGTTAGAGAAAGAAGAGAAAGAACTCTTAGAGAATCCAGAGAAAGGTCAGAAAGACCTGTAAGGGAAAGAAAATCAAGAGTTGTCTCTGATGATGTATCAACAAGTTCTGAAACAACAGAAAATTCAGAATCAGGAGAAGAAGTAAAAACAGAAAGACCTGTTAGAGAAAGACGTGAAAGAGCTCCTAGAGAACCTAGAGAGAGATCAGAGCGTCCTGCAAGAGAAAGAAGAGAGAGATCAACTGAAACTGGTGATGCTTCAGAAGGAAGACCTACAAGAGAAAGAAGAGAAAGACCTGCAAGAGGTGGACGTAACGAAGAACCTCAAATGAAGTTATTTGTAGGATCGTCTCCTCATATAAGAAGTGAGGCAACGGTAAGTACTGTTATGAGAGATGTTGTTATAGCTTTGATACCAACTTTGCTTGCCGGAATTTATTTCTTTGGTTTTAGAGCATTATTAGTTACATTGGTATCAGTAATTTTTGCGGTGGGGTCAGAATACATTTACGAAAAATTGACACATAGACCAATTACTATAAAAGATTATTCAGCGGTAATTACCGGAATGCTTTTAGCTTTCAATGTACCGGTTACTATTCCTTATTGGATGGTTGCACTTGGAAGTATGTTTGCCATTATAATTGTTAAACAATTATATGGTGGACTTGGAATGAACTTTATGAACCCTGCACTTGCTGCAAGAGCTGCATTAATGGCGTCATTCCCAACAGCAATGGCAAATTATGTTGCGCCTAACTCAGGAATTTCAAATTTAATAAATTCCTCAACTTATTCTTCACTAGATGCTACAACTTTTGCTACACCTTTATCAAAAGGAACTCAAGTAAATTTTCTTGAAGCATTTATAGGTGTAAGAGGAGGCTGTATCGGCGAAGTTTCAACTATATGTTTATTAATCGGAGCTGGATATTTATTGTATAGAGGAGTTATTCAACTTAGAATTCCACTTGTATTTATATCCACAACTGCGGTTGTTCTAGCTCTTACAGGAACTCCTATAGCAAAATTGCCGATTCAACTTTTAATGGGTGGACTTATATTAGGGGCGTTCTTTATGGCTACTGATTATGTATCAGCTCCTGTTAATAGAAAGGCTCAAATATTTTTTGCTATTGGTTGCGGTATCATCACAGCACTTATAAGAAATTTCGGAAATTTGCCGGAAGGTGTAAGTTATTCAATTCTATTTATGAACATACTAACACCACTTTTGGAAAAATATTGTGTCCCTAAAGTTTTTGGAGAAGGGAGAGTTAAAAAGTAATGAAAGAAACTATTAAATTGACAGTCAGATTGTTTTTAATTACTGCAATTGCAGGTTTCGTTCTTGCATTTGCAAATAGTTTTACTTCTCCGGTTATTAAAGCAAGAGAAAAGGCTCAATATGAGGCAGCTTTAAAAGAGGTTTTTGCTGATGCAGATAAGTTTGAGACTGTTGAAGAAGGAAAACTTAATACAATAAAAACGAAGATAAAAAATATAGAAAAAATAGAGATTGCTAAGAAATCAGATAAAACTGTAGGCTATGTTTTTAAGACTTTAGGAAAAAATGGTTATGGTGGAGATATTTCAATGCTTATGGCTGTAAATATTGAAAATAAAACTATAGTTGGTTTCAAAGTTTTAAAACATAGCGAAACACCCGGACTTGGAAGCAGAGTAACAACTGATGAATATGCAAAAAGTGTTGTTGGAAATAAGGTTACTGAGCATCTAGTTAAAAATTTACATCCGGATGCAGATAATGATATTCAAGCGATAACAGGAACAACAATAAGTGTCAATGCGGTTTTAAACGGATTAAATGCCGCAATAGACGCATTACAAGAACTTGAGAAGTAGGAGGGATAATATGAAATTAAAAAAGATTTTCTTTGATGGTATATTTTCAAATAACCCTGTACTTGTTCAACTTGTTGGGATGTGTTCCGTATTAGCTGTAACAACAAGCGTTGTAAATGCAATAGGTATGGGTTCATCAGTAATATTTGTAGTAACTTGTTCAAACATTGTAATTTCGAGCCTTAGAAAATTTATTCCGGATAAAGTGAGAATACCCGCTTATGTAGTAATTATAGCTACATTCGTAACATTGGTACAAATGTTTTTATCAGCTTACATACCTGCATTATATGATAGTTTGGGACTTTTTATACCACTTATAGTAGTAAACTGTTTAATCTTAGCAAGAGCGGAGTCATTTGCATCAAAAAATACAGTTTTTTCATCAATGATAGATGGAATTGGACAAGGAATTGGTTTCACTTGTGCATTGATTGTACTAGCAAGTGTTCGTGAGATTTTGGGTAATGGAACTTGGTTAGGATTTCCAATTCTTGGAAAAAGTTATGTAAGTATAGGTGTTATTACACAAGCTCCGGGAGCATTTATTATTCTGGGACTTTTGGTAGCAGGATTTAATATGTTAAGTAGAAAAGTTAATGCTAAAAAAGAAGGAGGTAACTAATGGGTACAATATTAAAAATTTTAGTTGCATCAATTTTAGTAAATAACTATGTTTTGGGACAATTCTTGGGAATTTGTCCATTGATTGGTGTATCAAATAAAGTTGAAACTGCATTCGGTATGGGTATGGCGGTTACATTCGTAATTACAATTTCAAGTGCTGTAACTTGGATAATCCAAAAGACATTATTGGATACTTTAGGACTTGAATATTTACAGACAATCGTGTTTATACTTGTAATAGCGACTTTAGTACAATTTGTCGAAATGGTACTTAAAAAAATGAGTCCAAATCTCTATAATGCTTTGGGAGTTTTCTTACCACTTATAACAACAAACTGTGTAGTTTTAGGGGTTGCAATTACAAATATACAAAAAGAATATAATTTGTTAGAAACAATATTTAATGGTTTAGGAGCATCTCTTGGTTTTTTATTAGCCATTGTTTGCTTGGCTTCTATAAGAGAAAAATTGGAAGTAACAGAAGTTCCTAAAAATCTTGAAGGAGTTCCTCTTACATTAATTACCATTGGACTTATGTCTTTAGCATTTTATGGATTTGCGGGATTAGTATAGAGGTGAGATTATGAGTGATATAATGATACCGGTTTTGTTACTTAGTATTTTAGGTATTTTATTTGCATTGATACTTGGATTTGCATCAAAAGTATTTTTTGTAAAAGTAGATGAAAAAGTTATACAAGTCAGAAATGAATTACCTGGAGCAAACTGTGGTGCTTGTGGATTTCCGGGTTGTGATGGTCTTGCAAAAGCCATTGCAGAAGGAACTGCAGGAATAAATGCTTGTCCTGTTGGTGGAGCTGACTTAGTTGCAAGGCTTGCAAAACTTTTAGGAACGGAAGCTGGCGAAGTTCAAAGAATGGTAGCTTGTGTAATGTGTCAAGGAGATAAAGATTTTGCAAAAGAAAAATACATATATACTGGCATTAGAGATTGTAGAGTAAACAACTCGATGCAGGGAGGAAGTAAGACTTGTGCTTATGGATGTTTAGGCTGTGGTACTTGTCAAGATGTTTGTGGGTTCAATGCAATAGATATGATAAATGGGATTGCAGTTGTAAATAAAGAAAATTGTACAGCTTGTAATAAATGCATAGAAATCTGTCCAAAGAACTTAATTGATTTAGTTCCTTATGAACAAACAGTTATGGTAAAATGTAAGAGCTTTTCAGCCGGAAATGTTGTTAAAAATGCTTGTAAAGTTGGATGTATTGGCTGTAAAATGTGTGCAAGAGTATACCCTGAAGCATTTGTTATCGAAAACAATTTGGCTGTTCTAAATTACAAACATGGTTTAGATGAAGATTTACTTTTACAAGCTGCGGATAAATGTCCTACAAATGCAATTCATCCGGGACTATTAAAGAAAATGGCTGAAAAAGTAAATGAAGTAGCATAGATTAAGGGCGGAATATAACCGCTCTTTTTTATGTGTGGGGATTTGTTTTAATTTTTTATAAAAAAACTTGACTTGAAAACATTTACATATTATAATATCCTTAAGGTATTAATTTATCTATTTTACAATATGTTAGGGGGAATCAAATATGAAATCATATTCGACAGAAAAGATTAGAAATCTTGCATTAGTTGGACACAGTGCCAGTGGTAAGACTTCAGTTTGTGAGGCTTTACTTTATAAAACAGGCAATTTAAAAAGACTTGGCAAGGTTGAGGACGGAAATACCGTAACTGATTTTGATAAAGAAGAAATTTCAAGAGGAGTTTCTATTTCAACTGCAATTGCGCCGGTTGAATGGAGAGACTTTAAAATAAATTTAATTGACACTCCGGGGTATTTTGATTTTAGTGGAGAAGTTTATAGTTCTCTTAGAGCATCAGAAGCGGCTTTGGTTGTTTTGGATGCACAAAACGGTATAGAAGTAGGGGCTGAAAAGGTCTTAAAATATACTGAAAATATTGAATTACCAAGAATTATTTTTGTAAATAAAATGGATAAAGAAAATGTAAACTTCGCAAAAGTAGTTAGTGATTTACACATAGCTTTTGGTAAAAAAGTTATTCCATTTACACTTGCATTAGGCGAAGGCGAAAATTTCAAAGGTATTATTGACGTTTTAAATAAAAAAGCTTATGAATATGATGGATTTGAAAGAAAAGAAGTTGAAATTCCTGAAATAAGAATTGAAGAAGTAAATCATGTTTATGATACAATAGTGGAAGTTGTTGCAGAAACAGATGATGAACTTATGGAAAAGTTTTTTGATGGAGAAGAATTTAGCCATGAAGAATTTATGAAAGGGGTAACAAGTGCGTTGTTGAGCGGTTCAGCTGTTCCTTTAATTTGCGGTTCAGCTACAACAGGAGTCGGAATTGATATGTTGCTTGATATTATTACAGACTATATGCCTGCTCCAAATGACGAAAGAGCAAAAAGAGGTTTTAGAAATGAAGATGATAATGTTAGAAAAATTTCTGTAAATGAACCTTTTTCAGCAGTTGTTTTTAAAACTATTGTTGACCCATTTATTGGAAGAATTTCTATTTTTAAAGTTATGAGCGGAAAAATCACTAAAGATACAGAAATTTTTAATTCAACTAAAGATGAGGTAGATAAAGCGGCAGGACTTTTCTTCTTAAGAGGAAAAACTCAAATAGAAACATCTGAGATAGTTGCAGGAGATATTGGCGCCGTTTCAAAACTTACTTTGACTGAAACAGGAGATACAATTTGCGATAAGCAAAACAAAACTCTTTATAAGAAGATTAAGTATCCGAAACCAAATCTTTATTTTGCAATAGAACCTAAATCTAAAAATGACGAGGATAAGATTTCACAAGCTCTTCATAAGTTACATGAAGAAGATCCTAGCTTCGTATCTGAAAGAAATTCAGAAACTAAACAACATTTAATAGGTGGACAAGGAAATGTTCAACTTCAGATAGTTTTGGACAAACTTAAAAATGTTTATGGCGTGGAAACAAATATTGTTCCTTTAAGAATTGCTTATAGAGAAACTATTAAAGGAAAATCGGATGTTCAAGGAAAACATAAAAAACAATCAGGTGGGGCAGGTCAATATGGAGATGTATTTATGAGATTTGAGCCTACGGCAGAAGAGTTTGAATTTGCAGAAGAAGTTTTTGGAGGAGCCGTTCCTAGAAATTATTTCCCTGCTGTTGAAAAAGGTATCAGAGATAGTCTTGAAAAAGGAATTTTAGCGGGATATCCTGTTGTAAATGTTAAGGCAACTCTTTATGATGGCTCATATCACCCAGTTGACTCAAACGAAATGGCATTTAAAATAGCTGCTTCTCTTGCATTTAAAAAAGGAATGGAACAAGCACATCCCGTTTTACTTGAACCTATAATGAAAGTGGAAGTAAAAATACCTGAAAGTTATATGGGAGATGTAATGGGCGACTTAAATAAGAGAAGAGGAAAAGTCTTAGGTATGGAAATGCTTGAAGACGGAACTCAACTTGTTATTGGAGAAGCACCACATTCTGAACTTTTTGAATATGCTATAGATTTAAGATCAATGACTCAAGCAAGAGGAGACTTTACAATGGAATTTGATAGATATGAAGAAGTTCCTGCAAATATTGCTGAAAAGATTATTGAAGAGTCAAAAACAGAAAAATAGACAATTATAAATTATCCCGCCCTTCCACGACATAAAATATTCAGTAAGGGCGGGATTTTTATTGTGAAACGGAACCCACCCGATGCGAAGCATCGTGGAAGGGAGGGGCTCTTATTTATAAAATTAATATTTTACATAATGGATAAACAAGGGAGAGAGTATATGCGAAATGAAAGATTACCCGCAGAGGAGAGAAAATGGCAGATAAGATATTGTGCGAAAGATGTTTTTCTTCGTAAGGGATTTCATAATACAACTATGGAAGATGTTATTTCAGAGAGTGGTTTGAGCAAAGGTGGAGTTTATAGATATTATAAAAGTACTGCTGATATGCTCTATGATTTAATGGAAGATGGTTGTATATATAGATATAATATAGTAGATAATTTTTTGACAGCTAATAAAAATTTAGATAAATATGATATTGTATCTGAAATGATTGTGGATAAAATTTTAGATGATAATGAACTTTCTAAAGTTTACGCTATGTTCCTTCAAGAAAAGCAATACGATGAAAATTTAGAAAGACTATTCTTGAAATTGAAAGAAGAAACTTTTTTCGATTTAAATAAACTTTATAAAAAATTTGGTTTTTCTTTTGATTTTAATGAATATAATTTTATAACAGATTTTATGAACAGTTTAGTTTTGGGAATAGAAATACTAGGTGCTAAAAATTCATTTTTTGAAAATCGAGCACTTATTAAAAATATTGTTAGAGAATATTTAAAAAATGCAGAAGAAGAGTAGATTGTAAGAGTAGATTGTTCTACTCTTTTTCATTGTAAAACAATAGTATTATCGGATAATGTGCAACACAAAATATTTAAAATAGCATTATTACAATTTTGTAATAAAAAAAATTTGAATAATTTTTGAGTGAGATATTGTAATTTTTACTATAATAAAAATCTAACGAATTTTTTTAATAAACAAACTTTGAATAATCATAATGTATATTTTTATAATATAACGTTTTAAATATATATACTTTATTTTTTTTGATGTTTTAGTTTTTATACTTTTATATAAGATAAAAATTAAACAATATTAACTATTAATTAAATGTAATATAATAAAATTAAAGATTGTAAAAAATAACTGATATACTTTTATTGGACTATAGTAAGTTATTTTTATAATATCATTTTTATGATAAAATAATAAAAAAATAAAGGAGGATATATATGAATCAAAAAATGTTAAAAAAATTTCTAGTTGTTTTATTAGCATTTAATATTTTTACAACAGGAGCATTTTCGGCGCACGAAAATGATAATAAAATTACATATGCACAAGAAAAACAAAGTTTTGCCTTTGTTATTTCAGATCAAAGCGGTCCAATTATGACTAAGGATTTTACTTTTGAAGTATTAGATGAAAAAGGTGGGAAAACAGAAGTTAAAAGTATGATGTCCATGTTGAATTTAAAACTTTCAAAAGGCAAATATACTGTTAGGTTAAAAGATGATGAATATACTATGAAAGATGTAAGTTTCACAGTAACGGCTGATGGAATTGCTAATTATGATAGTATTGTAAACTTTATGCTTACAAAGAAAAAAGCAGAAGAAAAAGCAAAAGAAATTCCAATTACTATAATGTTAACTACTCAAAATGGGAAAAATAAAGATGTTGTAATGGGAAATTATGAATTTGAAATTTTAGATAAAAGAACCGGAAAGCTTATTACTACAGTAAAATCTGATAAGTCAATGTTGAATGTAAAACTTCCTGATGGAATTTATACATTAAAGCTTAAGAAAAATAATGATTATACAATGAAAGATATTCAATTAGATGTATATGAACAAGATAATTCATTCACTATTGATGGAAAGGCGTCTGTTGAATTGAATTTAGTAAAAATTGGTTCAGAAGATAAGAAAAAACCTGAAGAGATAAAAGGTTCAAATGAAGTTTTAGTAAGGGTATTATTTGACGGCAAGCCTAAGAGTAATTTTTCTCTTGCGTTAATGGAATTTGATCCGATTCCTAATATAATACAACAAAAATCAACAGATGAAAAAGGTGAAGTTAAGTTTAGCGGTTTTAAGAGCAATGTAAAATATCAAATAAGACTTAGAAGCGCGGATAAAACAATGACTTTTGAAACTGAAGTTTTTGAATTCACTACAAATGAAAAGGGAATGGTTACAAAGATTAATAATAAAGAAGTAAATAGCAAGGAAGATGCTGTTGTAGAATTTAGAGGTTCTAATAAAGATTCTGAAAAATTTAAAACTTTTCCAGTTGAATTTTATGCTAAATATAAAGATGGAACTCCTGCAAAGGGAGTGGAGTTTTCTGTTAATAGATTGTCTCCAAGATTATCTTCATATAGAAAAGTAAAATCTGATGAAAATGGGAAAGTTGTTTTCATGCTTGAAGGAGAAGCTCCAAAGGGAACTTCTTTCGGAAGACTTTATAATATAACAATTTCAAAAATGGAGATGTTTAAGCATAAATCAGTTCCTTTTGGAATGGACTTTACAGTTGATGATAAAGGAAATGTTAAAGTTATAAGTGTCGAAAGAGAAATAGGCGATAAAGATACAGACACTTCAAATCCCGATAAATACAATAAGACATTTACACTTGAAAAAGAAGATAAAACATATATTTATAACGAATTTAAAGCTCAATATGAAAAAGCTGTTGAATATTTAAAAAATACTAAATTTGAAAATAGTAAAGAATCAAATAAGGCTAAAAAAGATCTTGAAAATGTAATCTTTGCATCAAAGGCAGAGTTGGAAGAAACCATTCCGGAATATGCATTAAAAAAGACAGATGAATTAAAAAATGCTATGGATAATTTGAAAAAGTTTGAAATAGCGAATGAAAATCCAAGCAAATCTGAAGAAAAAGTAAATAAGATTGTAAATTCCAAAGAAAAAGTTACAGTTGAAAGTGAAGGTTTAAATGCTAAATTAAAATTGATTGTGAAAAGATTAGATAAAAACACAGTTGAAACTTTAAAAAATAAAAATGCAGATTTATTTGATATTTTCTTTACTCTTGGAAATGGTACTGAAAAAATGCCTAATCAAAACTATAAGGTAACATTGGAAAAAAGAAAAGGAGAAACTGTTAAACAAGTTTGCTATGTAAATGAAGATGGAAAATTGGAAAAGCTTGAATTTACACAAGATGATAAAAATGTTACTTTTACAACTACTCACTTTTCAAAATATGCAGTAATTTATGAAAATAAAAGTGAAGTAAAAAGAGAAGTTAAAAAAGACGTTAAGAAAGCGCAAAAAATGCCAAAAACTTCTATTTCTGAAATTAGTCTAGCTGTTCCAACATTGCTTTTTGGAGTGATGATTGTTATAAATAAAAAAAGAAATAAATAGTTAATTTAAAAATCTCAAGGCTAGAGCTTTGAGATTTTTTTATTGACATGAAAAATTTTATGGTTTATAATTTGTTTTAATTGGATTGAAATTTTAAATAAGTGAGATAATTATGAGAGATATTGAAGTTAATATAAATGATTCTGGACAAAGAATCGACAGATTTTTAAAAAAATATTTGAATAATGCAAGTACTTCTATGATTCAAAAATTTTTGAGAACAAAAAAGATAAAAGTTAATAGAAAAAAAGTTGACTCAAGTTATATTTTAGTCTTAAATGATGTAATTAATATTTTTATTTATGAGGAAGAACTTGAAAAACTGATAGTTTCAAAATCAAAAAAATATTCTTATTCAAAAAAGCTTGATATTGTATATGAAGATGAAAATATTATTGTTATGAATAAACCTAAAAATTTATTATCCCATGCATCTTCTAAAGAAGATTATGGAAATAATTTGGTAGATTTTATGATTGGATATTTGCTTGAAAAGGGAGATTATAATCCAAGAGCTGAAAAGACTTTTGTTCCTGCAATAATTAACAGATTGGATAGAAATACTTCAGGTCTTGTTATAGGTGCTAAAAATTCAATGGCTCTTAGAGAGTTAAATAGATTAAAAGAAAATTCAATAGAAAAATATTATAAGACTATTGTAAGTGGGAAGGTTAAGAAAAATTTTGTCATTAATGAAAAACTTGAAAAAGACGAAGAAAAGAATAAATCGACTATTTCTAAAAATGGTAAAGACTCTATAACAGAAGTTTATGTAGAAAAAAATAATGATGATTTTAGTCTGCTTAAAATAAAACTTATAACCGGAAGAACACATCAGATTAGAAGTCATTTAAGTAGTAAGGGTTTTTATATTATAGGCGATATTAAATATGGAAATACAAAAGTTAATAAGTTTTTTAGAGATAATTTTAATTTAAGAAGCCAATTTTTACATGCTGAAACAATAATTTTTAGAAATATTGTTGGAGATCTGAGTTATCTTAATAATAAAGAATTTTTTGCACCAATGGATGAAGTTTATAAAAATATAATTAGGAAAATATTTTGATAAAAAGTTATATAACTTTTGTTGTGGGTATATTCTCCATATCAGAACATTATTAGGAGAGTATTATGAAAATTTTAATTGATGAAAGAGCTAAAAATTTTTTGAACAAAAAAAATAGCAATGTAATTACCATTGACGTTAAAGGTTGTAGTTCCTGAAGTGGCGTTGTTTTAAAACCAATGGCTTCATTAGGTAAACCTTTAAATGCAGATAAGTACACATTGGAAAATGTAGATGGTATAGATGTGTATGTTATGAATGGAATAAATGCAGTTAATGATACTGTTAATGTTTCAACTATGAGTTTTCTTTTTATTGAAAATTTAGTAGTTAATGGAATAATTGTTTAAAAGGCTGTTAATTCAGCCTTTTTTGTTAGGAGTGATTTTTATTAAAGTTGTTATAAATAAAGAAGCGGAGAAACTTTTAAAGGAAAATCAAATAGATATAATTGTTGAGCTTAAAGGTTGGAGCAACTGAAATTGCTCAACTGAATTAAAACCATCGGTTTCGATTGGTATACCAAAGAATACTAATGCTTTTGACTTTTTTAAGGTAGATGAATATAATATTTATGTAAGTAGGAAAATTCCAAAAGATGCATTTGTTGAAATTTCTTCCGGAAATTTTTATGGTTTGGAATATTTAATAGCAATTATAAAATAATTGTTATGTATGATAGATTTTAAATATAGGGATGATAATATGGCTAAAGGTTTTAAATTGATTATTCCTACAATGGAATACGAAAACGAAATACAAAATTTTAGACAGGAATTTTTAACAAATGGTGGGGATATGGATGGGTGCTTATCTTTAAGGAGAATGGAAAATATTTCTGACTGGATAAAACAAGTTGAAGATTTTTCATCAGAAAAAACATGTCCAAAAGAATATGCCCCACAAACCCAATTTATTTTTATCAGAGAATTGGATAAAAAAATTATAGGTGTTATTCAAATAAGGCATTATCTAAATGAATTTTTTGAAAAATATGGTGGACATATTGGATATTCAGTATGTCATTCTGAAAGAAAAAAAGGTTATGCAACCTTAATGTTAAAAGAAATTTTATCTATATGTAAAGAAATGGGATTTGAAAAAATATTAATTACTTGTTTAAAGGAAAATGAAGCTAGTAAGAGAGTAATCATAAACAATGGAGGAATTTATGAATCTACTGTTTACGAGCCTAAAGATAAAGTTTATTTAGAAAGATATTGGATAAATTTGTCTGATAAGTAAATTAAGATATAATATTAAAATTAGTTGTAAATAAGTGACATTTTTTAGGAGCTAAAGGTATGTCTGATAAAATTAAAAAATATTGGGAACAATTTTGTGATGAAAAGAATATTTCTAAGGATACAAAATATGAAGCATGGAGTTTCGGAAACACAAAAGAAATGGCTGATGAGTTAGCTGATTTAGTAAATAGGGGAATTAAAACTGCCACAACTGGAGCTTATGAGCTATATGAAGAAGATGAAGATATTCCAAAGGTTGGTGAATACAATATTATTTTAGATGGTTCAGGAGAACCGAAATGTATTACGATAACAAGAGTAGTCGAGATTTTAGCTTATAATTTAATATCATCTAATCATGCTTGGCTTGAGGGTGAGGGTGATAGAAGTTATGAGTATTGGAAAAAAGTTCACGATGAATATTTTACTGAAGAATTTAAAGAATGCAATAAAGAGTTTTATGAACAAGCTCCTATGGTATGTGAAGTATTTGAAAAAGTGTATTAAATAGTAAAATATAGAATAAATTTGAAGACAGTAAATCATATCATAATTTGCTGTTTTTTTTATTTATATTTTTGTTGAAATTCAATTATCAAAATATTTTACCATTAAAATAGTAGGTTAGCAAATTTATCAATCTAAGTTAGTTTACGACTTGAAAAAAATCGCAAAATATGATAATATATGTGAAAAAGTAGCAGTAAAATTATTGTTAGGAGGAAATTTTATGTGCGGTATTGTTGGATATATTGGCAGTTCAAATGCCATTGATATAATTTTAAATGGACTAGAAACTTTAGAATATAGAGGATATGATTCATCAGGAATTGCATTCTTAGATAATAATAAGATAGATGTTGTTAAAATTGTTGGAAGAATTAGTAATTTAAGAGAAAAATTAGAAAGTGAATATAAAAATAAAATTTCAAATATTGGAGTAGGTCATACAAGATGGGCTACACATGGAGTTCCGTCAAATGAAAATTCACATCCACATTTGAGTATGAATTCAAAGTTTGCAGTTGTTCATAATGGAATAATTGAAAATTATTTACTTTTGAAAGAAGAACTTTTAAAGAAGAATTTTGTTTTTAAATCTGAAACTGATACTGAAGTTATTCCACAATTATTGGAAGATTTAGATGATGGAGATTTCTTAAGCACTGTTTTCAAGATGAGAGATAAGGTTAAGGGAAGTTATGCATTTGGTATTTTGAAAGAAGATACAAGGGAACTTATTGGAACTAGAAAAGAGAGTCCATTAGTTGTAGGTATTGGAAAAGATGGATTTTATATAGCTTCTGATGTTATTGCTATTTTAAATTACACAAGAGATGTTATTTATCTTGAAAATGGAGATTTAATTCATTTTAAAGATGGAAAATATACTATTTATGATGAAAAAAATAATGTTGTAAAAAGAGAAATTAAACATATTGATTGGTCCGTTGAATCAGCTACTAAGGACGGATATGATCATTTTATGTTAAAAGAAATTTATGAACAACCAAAAGTAATTGAAGAAACTTTCCGCAGAAGATTAAATGAAAATGATAAATTAACTTTAGATGGAATGGAAAATCTATTAGAAGGAGATTTGAAAAAGTTCAATAAATGTTATGTTGTTGCCTGTGGTACAGCATACCATTCAGGTCTTGTAAGTAGAGAAATTTTAGAAAAGGCTTTGAGATTTCCCGTAATTGTTGATGTTGCTTCCGAATTTAGGTATTCAGACAGAATGATTGATGATAAAACTTTAGTTATAATAATCAGTCAATCCGGAGAAACTGCTGATACTTTAGCTGCTCTTAGAGAAGCTAAAGCAAAAGGAGCAACTATCTTGAGTGTTACAAATGTTGTAGGTTCTTCAATAGCTAGAGAATCTGACAATGTATTCTATACTTGGGCAGGTCCGGAAATTGCTGTTGCAAGTACTAAAGGATATACAACACAAGTTACAGCTCTTTATATGATTGCTTTGAAATTTGCTGAAATTTTAGGAACAATTTCTTCCGATGAATATAAAAATATAATTAATCATCTAAAGGAATTGCCTAGTAAGATAGAATTATTATTAAAAGATACAGAAATTTACAAAAAAATTGCATTGGAATTAAAGGATAAGACTACTTGTTTCTATTTAGGAAGAGGTCTTGACTACTATACTGCTATGGAAAGTGCATTGAAATTAAAAGAAATTTCATATATTTACACTGAAAGCTTTGCAGCCGGAGAGTTAAAGCATGGGACTATTGCATTGATTGAGGACGGTACACCTGTTTTTGTAATTGCTACTCAAGAAAGATTGTATGAAAAAGTTATTTCAAATGTAAAAGAAGTAAAAGCCAGAGGAGCAAGAGTTTTTGAGATAACTCAATTAGATAATAATCTTGATGTTTCTGATGAAAGAATATTAATTCCAGGTACTATAGAAATTTTAATGCCTATAATTTCGATTGTTGCAAGTCAACTTATCGCTTATTATGCATCATTGGCTAAGGGAAATGATGTTGATAAGCCAAGAAATTTAGCAAAATCTGTTACGGTTGAATAGATTTAAAGGGACTGGGAAGTCCCTTTTTTATATAAAGGAGAAAATTATGTACAAGTTAATAGCACTTGATATGGATGGCACTGCTTTTAACGAAAATCACGAAATATCTGATGAAGTTAAAGATAGCTTATTTTATGCCATGAGTAAAGGTGTAAAAATCGCATTTATCTCAGGTAGAGAAGAATTTACAGTAAAAGAAATTTTAAAAAGTTTAAATTTAGATACTTACTATGGAGCTTTAAACGGTAGTTTGATTTCTACAACTTATAGTGAAGTTCCAAAATTTGTAAAGAGTTTAGAAAAAAAGTATATTTTTGATGTTTTAGATATTATTGAAAATAACGGTTTTTCACCTATTATTTTCTTAAAGGATTTTATCTTTACAAAAGATTCTAAAGACGAATATGTTGAAATTATTTCAAAATTTATCAATCCTGAAATAGCCAGAGTTAAAGATGTAAAACAATATATTATAGACAATAATTTGGAAGAAAAAGTTTTGAAAATAGGAATTTGTCAAGAATATGATGTATTAAAAGAATTGGACGATAAATTTACTGATACAATAAAGAATGAATACACTATTTCTTTTTCTCTTCCTTTTTTTCTTGAGTTAATGGCAAAAGATACGGATAAAGGCTCTTGCTTAAAAGAAATATGCAGACTTAATGATATTGATATATCAGAGACTATTGCAATGGGCGATGGAGAAAATGATATACCGATGCTAAATATTTGTGGACTTTCTATTGCAATGGGAAATGCAATGGAAAATGTTAAGAAGAATGTGGATTATATAACTGATACTAATAAAAATGACGGGGTTGCAAAAGCCATAAGAAAATTTGTTTAGAGGAAATTATGGAAAAGAATTTTGTTGAAAAAACCGAAAATGTGGAAAGTTTTGTAAATGAAGTTATTTTAAATGCAATAAAGAATAATGCTTCAGATATACATTTTGAACCTAGAGAAGATAATTTTTATATAAGATATAGAATTGACGGAGAACTTATTGATGTCTATCAAATAAATAGTTTTAATGCTCCTATCATCATTTCTCGTATAAAAATTATTTCAAAAATGGATATTACAATTAAGAGAATGCCACAAGATGGAAGACTGGATTTTGATTATAATGGGAATTTAGTTGACATTAGAGTTGCATCAGTTCCTGTAATTTTGGGTGAAAAAATTGTAATGAGAATTTTAAATGCAGGAAATTTTAAAATTGACATAGAAAATCTAGGATTATATGACGAAGAAAGGCAATTAATTGAAAATATAATAAAAAGTCCAAACGGAGTTCTAATTATAAGTGGTCCTACGGGAAGTGGAAAGTCATCTACATTGTATTCATTTGTAAAAAAATTACAAAATGAAAATATCAACATAATTACTTTGGAAGATCCTGTTGAAGTTAGAATTAGTGGAATAAATCAAATAAATATAAATTCAGCTTTGGGACTTGACTTTGCGACTGGTCTTAGAGCGATGTTAAGACAAGATTTTGAAGTCGGATTAGTTGGAGAGATGAGAGATAGAGAAACTGCAAATATTGCTCTAAGAGCAGGAATAACAGGACATCTTATCTTTACGACTTTGCATACTGCAGACACGGTTTCAGCAATAATAAGACTTTTGAATTTAGGAATAGAAAATTATGTTATTTCTTCAGGTGTAATAGCAATTTTATCTCAAAGACTTGTTAGAAAACTTTGCCCAAAATGTAAAATTAAAAGAGATTTAACAAATTTTGAAAAAGAGATTTTTAAGAAAAATAATCTTGAAACACCTGAATATATCTATGAAAAATGTGGTTGTGAACATTGCAATAGAGGATATATTGGTAGAACTTTAATTTTGGAATCTTTAATTTTAGATGATGAAATAAAAGAAATAATAAATGGAAATTGTAATAGTGTGAGACTTTATGAATATTTTAAGAAAAATGGAAATGAAAGTTTATATAAAAACGGATTAAGAAAAATTGCAGATGGAATAACGAGTTTTGAGGAAGTAAATAAAATTTTATTTTCATTAGGAGAATTTTATAATGAGCTTTAAAGAAAAAGTTTTTAATATTTTGAATATGGAAATAGGAAATAAACACAATTTACTAGATTTAAGTATTTCTTTAAAAGAGGCAGGACTTCTTTTAAAATCAAATATTAATACTGCAGAAACTATAAACTTGCTTTCAAAAACTTCGCCAAATAAAAATTTAAAGAAAATTTTTTCAGAAGTTTATGAAAATTTATTGCAGGGACATGATTTGTATAACTCCTTTTTAAAAGTTAATAAATTTGACAATTTATTTTTATCTTTGATAAAATCAGGGGAAAGTTCGGAAAGACTATCTGAAGTTTTTCTATATCTATCTTTGTACTATGAAAAAAAGTATAAACTTAAACAAAAACTTATAAGTTTATTAACTTATCCCTTTATTTTATTGTCGGTTACAGTTGTCGTTTTAATTTTTCTTTTGAATAATGTAATACCTGTATTTTTAGATATTTTTAACGACAGCAATATTGAATTACCGGCTATTACAAAACTTTTAATTAAAAGTATGGATTTTATTAAATATAATTATTTATTTGTAATTTTAGGAATTTTGATTTTTATTGTATTTTTAAAACTAATTTTTAAAAAATATAAAGTTAGAAAATTTTTTGGAAAATTACTTTTTAAAATTCCATATATAAAGTCACATTATCAAAACTATATCACTTCCATAATTGCAAAGAATTTTACTATTTTATTAAATGGAAATATAAATATAGTTGACAGTTTGGAGATAATAAAAAATTCTACAGGAAATGTCTTTATAAAAGAACATTTAGAAAATGCTATTCTGGAAATAAAAAGTGGTAAATTAATCTCAAAATCTTTAGAGGACGATTTGATTTTTAATCCGGCATTTATAAATATGCTTGCAATAGGAGAAAGTAGTGAAAATTTAGTTGAAATACTAGAGAGTGCAACGGAATACTATGATTCAAAAATAAATTATTCAGTTGATAAAATTTTACAGTATTTACAACCTTTAATTATAGTTTTAATCTCTCTATTTGTAGCATTCATTGTATTTGCAATAGCAATACCAATTTTTGATTTATCTAATGGAATAAGTATAGAGTAATTATTTTGATGGAGGTAGTATATGAGAGCGTTACTTGTAATTGATTTACAGAAAGGGATAATAAGTCAAAGAGATTGTAGTAATGAAATAGATAAAATTAGGTGGTTGATTGAAGATTTTAAATGTAAAAATATGCCAATTATTTTTACAAAACATCTTGATGAAAATATTGAAAGCCCTTTATACAAAAATTGCGAAGGTATTGAAATAATAGATAATTTGGATATAAATGCAAAATATATAGTTGAGAAAAGTAAGCCAGACTCATTTTTCAATACTAATCTTGAAAAAATTTTAAAAAATGAAGACATAACTGAATTGGTTATTTGTGGTTTTAATACTGAATATTGTTGTTTATTTACTTCTATAGTTGCAGCTGATAAAAATTTCAAGGTTTATTTTATAGAAGATGCAACTGGAACGGTTTGTGATGAAAATACTTATGAAATGCCTGGATTGGATATTCAAGATTTTATAGGGTCAATACTAAACTGGTCAAATATGGTAAATGTTTTGTATTTAGATGAATATAAGAAAGAGTTGATTTAATAAATTTTTAATTAAAGAAAAGCAAGTTATTTTAAAACTAACTTGCTTTTTTGCTATATATAACTTTATTATAAATATAATTAAGTCCAGTATTATTCTTGAAAATTATTAATATAAGTTGTATAATTTAATTAGCGACGAAAACGTCTTTAAGAGATATAATTATATAAAATGGATATTTTTTTAAAACTTGTTATTAATAATAAATATCGATAAGAAAATAAATAATTTTTTTGTCGACACTAAATTTTATAATCTTTTTTATATTTAAGTACTTTAGTTATTCACATTTCTTTTTTAATATGTTACAATATATGTGAGAAAATTTTGGAGGAAATGTGTTGAGTAGGGAAAAGATATATGTAAAAAACCATTATAGATATGATGCAATATTTATATTTTCTATTTTAGCGATGTCTGTTGGCTTTCTTTTTGACAGTCCTAAAGAAATTTTAGACGGTTATATTAATATTTTAAAATCTCCAAGTCATCTACTTACTGATTATATGGCGGTAGGAGGAATAGGAGCAACATTTTTAAATGCCGGTTTTCTTATGTTACTTGCATCTTTTGTGTTGTGGAGAAGGCAACAATTATTGACGGGTCCTATTATAGCGGCGCTTTTTACGCTTTTTGGTTTTTCCCTTTTTGGAAAAAATCTATTTAATACAATTCCGATAACTTTCGGAGTTTACCTTTATGGTAAAATTGAAGGTTTAAAATTTAATACATTGACTATGAATAGTCTGTTTGGTACTGCACTTGGTCCTGTTGTAAGTTATATTTGTTTTGGGATTGGACTTCCATTTTTTAAAGGATTAGTTATTTCTTATGCAGTTGGTATTTTTATTGGAATGATTATTCCCGCACTCTCTGCATCATTTTTACGTTTCCATCAAGGTTACAGCCTATATAATATTGGTTTTACATGTGGAGTTATTGGTCTTTTCATTCAAGGAGTTTTTAAATCTTTTAATTTAGAAGTAAAAAATGTAAATGTTGTAAGTGATGGAAATTTACGAATTGCAATTATAATGTATATATTTTTTACTATAGTTTTCACTTTGGGATTTTATCTAAATGGATTTAGTTTTAAAAATTTAGGAAATTTATTAAAGAATAGTGGTAGGGCTCCATCTGATTTTGGGAATATTTATGGTAGAGGTGTCAGCATGATTAATATGTCTGCACTTGGAATTATATATACTACTTATGTGTTAATTATGAATCAACCTTTAAATGGACCAATTCTTGGTGGTATATTTACCATTTTTGGTTTTGGAATATTTGGGAAACATATTAGAAATGTATTACCCATTCTTGTAGGAACATTAATTGCGTACTTTTTAAATATTTATGATCCGCATAGTGTTTCTGCAACAGTTACTATTTTATTTGCAACAAATTTAGCTCCAGTTGCTGGAGAGTATGGTTTTATTGCTGGAATATTTGCAGGCTTCTGCCATGTATCAATTGTTTCTAGTGTTGGTGTCTTGCATGGAGGCTTAAACCTTTATAACAATGGTTTTTCAGGAGGTTTTGTTGCTGCAACTTTAGTTCCGATTTTTGAGTCAATCAGAAATTCGAGATTTTTTGATAAAAAAGAGGAGGAATATCTTTGAATACAATAAAAAATGAAGAAAATTGTGCAAAGTTGATTGTTAGTGGTCTAGTACATTATTATTTTAGTAAAAGAGTTCAAGATTTAAAAATAGATTTTAAAATAGAAAAAGATTCCCTAAGAGTTATTGCTGAGGGAAATGTTAAAATAAAACCGAAAGATTTAGAAGAATTAAATAGAATTTCGAATTCTGCAAGACTTCCGGAGTTTGAAAATTATTATGATAATTTAATAGGATTAGGAAGCAATTCAAGTGATATATCAAATATAGATACTTTAGGTTCTATGGTTGATGAGGCGATAGTTTCTTATTCAGATGATGGTCTTTTGACTATTTTGTTAGTTAGAAATTTCTAGCCTTTAGTATTTGGCAAATTGTACATATTAGTTTATTGTCCTGCCCTTTGGGTATCACAATTATGCTAAATAAAACTACTATAAGGAGTAACATATATGAAAATATTAGAGGTAAAAAATCTCCATGTTAATGTTGGAGATAAAGAGATTTTAAAAGGTATCGATTTGGATATTTTTGAAGGAAAGGTTCATGTCATCATGGGACCTAATGGAGCGGGAAAATCTACACTTACTAATGCTATTATGGCTCATCCTAATTATGAAGTTACAAAGGGCGACATATTTTTTAAGGGTGAAAACATAAATGAATTAAGAGCGGATGAAAGAGCAAAACTTGGAATGTTTATGTCTTTTCAAAATCCGGAAGAAGTTCCTGGAGTTACCGTTTCAAATTTCATCAGAGCTTCAAGAATGTCAATAACAGGAGAAAAAGAAAGTGTTATTGAATTTCAAAGAGAGCTTGAAGAAAAAATGGAAAGTTTAACTATGGACGCTTCTTATGCTCAAAGGTATTTGAATGTCGGTTTTTCCGGTGGAGAAAAGAAGAAAACTGAAATTTTACAAATGGTTATGTTAAATCCTGCACTTGTAATGTTGGATGAAACTGATTCCGGACTTGATATTGATGCAGTTAAGGTTGTTTCTGAAAATGTTGAAAAATTTAAAAGTGAAAATAAATCAATTTTAATCATAACTCATCACAGAGCAATTTTATCAAGAATCAAACCGGATTATGTACATGTTTTGTATGATGGCAAAATTGTTAAAACATCAGATGCTTCTTTGATTGATAAAATTCAAAAAGAAGGTTATTCTTGGGTTGAACAAGAGGTGTAGTTATGACATCAGAAAGAAAAAAAACGCAAGTAGAAGAAATGGACAGAGGTGTCTATGATATAAAAAACGAAGTAAGGTATTTTTCAAAAACTGAAAAAGGCTTAACTCGTGATATTGTTATGCAAATTTCCAAAGAGAAAAATGAACCTGACTGGATGTTGGAATTAAGACTTAAAGCATTGGAAATTTTTGAAAAATCTAAAAATCCAAATTGGGGACCTGATTTGTCTCCTGTTGATATAAATGAGATTACAACATATATTCGTCCGGACGCAAAAATGAGTGAAGATTGGAATGAGTTGCCTGAGGATATTAAGGGAACATTTGATGCACTTGGTATTCCGGAAGCGGAATATAAAAGTGCACTTTCAGGAGTTGGAGCTCAATACGACAGTGAAGTTGTTTATCATAGCTTAACTGAGAAAATGAGGAAACAAGGAGTTATTTATACAGATTTTGAAACTGCCGTAAGAGAATATCCTGATATAATAAAAGAATATTTTATGACTTGTATAAAACCTGAAGATCATAGATATGCTGCGCTACATTATGCAGTTTGGAGTGGTGGCTCTTTTGTTTATGTTCCAAAGGGAGTTAATGTAAGTATTCCACTACAATCATATTTCAGACTTAATGCACCGGGAGCAGGGCAATTTGAACATACTTTAATCATTGTTGAAGAAGGAGCGTATTGTCATTTTATCGAAGGCTGTTCCGCGCCGAAATATAATGTTTTAAATGTTCACGCCGGAGCAGTTGAACTTTTCATAAAGAAAAATGCAACTTTAAGATATTCTACAATAGAAAATTGGTCAAGAAATATGTATAACTTAAATACAAAAAGAGCAATTGTTGATGAAAATGGAACTATTGAATGGGTTTCAGGATCTTTCGGTTCAAAGGTAAGTCTATTATATCCAATGAGTGTGTTGAGAGGAGAAGGAGCAAAAAGCGAATTTACCGGAATAACTTTTGCAGGTAAAGATCAATATTTGGATACCGGTGCTAAAGTAATTCATGCAGCTCCAAGAACAAGCTCATCAATAAATTCAAAATCCATATCTAAGGGTAATGGAGTTGCAATTTATAGAGGCCTTGTAGATGTAAAACCTAATTGTCCCGGCTGTAAATCAACTGTAACTTGTGAATCCTTAATGTTGGATCAGGAATCTCAATCAGATACAATTCCTGTTATAAATATTCAAACATCTGATATTGATTTGGGACACGAAGCAAAAATAGGTAGAATTGATGACGATGTAATTTTTTACCTTATGACGCGTGGTATTCCTGAAGAAGAGGCAAAAGCTATGATTGTAAGAGGTTTTGCAGAACCTATTGCAAAAGAATTGCCTTTGGAATATGCTGTTGAAATGAATGCTTTGATTAATCTTGAACTTGAAGGAACTATTGGTTAGGAGGTGTCTGTATGAGAGGAAATTTTATACCAAGTAATACTTGGAATGCAACAAGAGTTAATAATACAGAAGTACTATTACCTAATCTGAATCTAAAAGAATATTCTTTAATTAAGAGTGAAAATAAAAATTTGGATTTTTCTTATGAAAAATTTTCGTTTTCAAATGAATTGACTGAAAAATTAAAAGGCTTTACAAATCTAAAAATGGATTTTATTTCAACAAAAGAAAATCCGTTAAATAAAGTTGTTTCATTGGAATTAAACGAAGAAAATAATCAATTAGTCGATGTTATAAAGGTAAGAGCTGAAGAAAATTCGACTTTAAACTTAACTTTGGATTATTTTTCAAGAGAAAGTGCTAAAGGGTTCAGACATTCAATTATAGAAATTGAAGCTGAAGAAAACAGTGATGTTAAAATTTACATTTCTCAAAGATTTTCTTTGGAGGTTTTGAGCATTCAGAGCGTTTATTATAGAGTTAAAGAAAATGCAAATGTTGAATTTGTTCAAGTTGATTTAGGAGGCAGAGAAAATTATGTTTCCTATATAGGAGATCTCGTTGATAACAATTCAAATGTCAACGTAAATTCTATTTATTTCGGCAAAAACGAACAAAAATTAGATTTTAATTATGTGGCAACTCAAAGAGGACGTGCTACAAATTATGATTTGGCGATTAAGGGAGCATTAGCTGATAGAGCTCAAAAGACTTGTAAAGTTACTATTGACTTTAAACGTGGTTCATCAACTTCAAAGGGATCCGAAGAAGAATATGTAACATTACTTTCTGATGATATAAAAAATGTTGCAGTTCCGATTTTGCTTTGTACTGAAGATGATGTTGAAGGAATTCATGCAGCGAGCGCGGGGAAAATTGATGAAAATATACTATTTTACATTATGAGTCGTGGTTTTAGTGAATCTGAAGCCAAGAGATTGATTTTGGAATCAAAATTCGCCGAAACTATTGATTTAATAGAAAATGAAGAAATAAGAAAGAGAGTTTATACAACTTTGTCCAAAAAACTTTCGGAGGTATAATATGACTAAAACTGTTCTTGATATTAGAAAAGATTTTCCATATTTGAATGAAGAAAAAGTTGGAAAAAAAGTTATTTATTTAGACAATGCAGCTACAAGTCAAAAACCTCAAGCTGTTATTGATACTATAACAAATTACTATTCTTATCAAAACGGAAGTCCACATAGAGGCAGTCATTATTTAAGTATGTCTGCGACTGAAATTTATGAGGGTACTAGAAAAAAAGTTAAGAATTTTCTTAATTCAAAGAGAACGACTGAAATAATTTTTACAAAAAATGCTAGTGAAGTGCTTAACTTAGTTGCCTATTGTTATCTTAATAAATTAAAAAAAGATGATGAAATAATGCTTAGTATTATGGAACATCATAGTAATTTATGTACTTGGCAATTTTTAAAAGAAAAAACAGGTGCTAAACTTAACTATATTTACCTTGATGATAATTTTCAATTGGATATGAAATCTTTTGAAGAAAAAATTTCCGATAAAGTAAAATTGGTATGTATAACTGCTGCATCAAATGTAGTAGCCACAATGCCTGACATCAAAAAAGTTATTGAAATCGCTCATAAAAACGGAGCAAAAGTTTTAGTTGATGCATCACAAATAGTTGCACATAAAAAACTGGATGTTCAGGATTTAGATGTTGATTTCTTAGCCTTTTCAGGACATAAAATGTTAAGTGCAATGGGCGTTGGTGTGCTTTATGGAAAGTTTGACCTCTTAAAAGAAATGGATCCATTCCTTTATGGAGGAGATATGATTGAATATGTTTATGAAGATTATTCGACATATCTTTTACCTGCAGGTCGTTTTGAAGCGGGTACACAAAATGTTGGAGCGGTTGCTTCACTTGGAGCTGCTATTGACTATCTAGAAGAATTGGGATTTGATTATATAGAAAAACTGGAAGGAGAACTTATGAATTTTGCTTTTGAAGAAATGAAAAAGCTAGATTTCATAAAGACTTATACTACAAAGGACAAAAATAGATGTCCTGTAATAGCTTTTAATGTAAAAGATGCTCATCCTCATGATGTTTCTTCAATACTTGATAGCTTTGGAATTGCAATAAGAAGTGGACATCATTGTGCAGAGCCTTTGCATAGATATTTGAATGAAAATGCAACTTGTAGAGTGAGTTTTTCTTTCTATAACACTAAAGAAGAAGTAGAATATTTCATTGAGAAATTAAAAGAAGTAAGGAGAATATTACATCTTGGACATTAGAGAAATTTATACTGAAATAATAACAGAAGAAAGTAGAAATACAAAAAATAAAAGATATTTGGAACATCCGACTCACGAAGAAAAAGGTCATAACCCAAGTTGTGGAGATGAAATTACATTACAATTAGATATTGAAGACGGTATAATCAAAGATGCCTCTTATGTTGGAGTAGGTTGTGCAATCTCCCAAGCCTCAACATCACTTATGATTGATTTAATTAAGGGAAAGACTTTAGACGAAGCAAAAGAACTTTGTGAAACATTTTTAGCAATGATTACAGAAGGTCTTGAGGGCGATGAGCTAAAAAAACTTAAGGATGCTATAGCTCTTCAAAATATTTCTACAATGCCTGCAAGAGTTAAATGTGCTGTTCTTGCTTGGCATACATTAAAAAATATAATTGAAGCTAATTAAATATGGTCGTAACTCTTTTGAGTTACGACTTTTTGAATAGGAGTGTATATGAGGATTTTTTTTATATTATATTTGCTTTTAGACGGTTTGTTATACAACTATAAATTATTGATTTCTATAATTTTTATAATGAATTTAATATCTTTTACAATATTTTATATTGATAAAAGAAAAGCTATAAAAGGCAAGAATAGAATTTCAGAGAATAGCTTATTGTTATCAGCTTTTTTATTTGGCTCTATCGGAGCTTTTTTATCTATGCAAATATTTAGACATAAAACGAAAAAGTTGAAATTTAGAATTTTAGTACCACTATTTTTTGTAGTGAAAGTATTGATTTTATATTATTTATATAAATTTATAGATTAAAAAATAACATAGAAATAATAAATTTAAATAAATAATATCCAACTTAAAAAACTGTTATAATTTATAGCAGTTTTTTGTTATAAAAATTTTTCTCTGATTTGTATTAAAAAAATTATTTGTTGAATTTGTAGAAAGTATTATCTATAATTTACAATTATATTATATCGCGATAGAGTATTTGATTAAAGCCTTTTGATTTTGAATTGATATTCATAACTCTATGAATAAAATTTTATAAAAAAGTCGATTTTTTTACAAAAAGGCTTTACATTTTACAGAAAATCTGTTAAAATTTAAAGATAATAATGTAATAGTGGGATAATATGTATTTTTATCTTTTTTTAATTTTTCAAAGGGGTGAAGTTTTATGACACATACTGAAAAGTATGGAATCACAGAAAGGGTTAGTTATTCAAAAATTCAAAATGTTTTGGATCTTCCAAACCTAATTGCCATTCAAACTGATAGTTATGATTGGTTTATTAAGCAAGGAATTAGAGATGTTTTTGACGATATTAGTCCAATTAGGGACTATTCCGAAGCTATGAAGCTGGAATTTTTAAATTATCGTTTAGAAAATGCTCCAAAGTATTCAGAACAAGAATGTAAGGATAGGGATATGAACTATTCTACACTTCTAAAAGTTGATGTTCGTTTAACAAACAATAATACAGGTGAAGTTAAAGAACAAGAAGTGTTTATGGGAGAAATTCCATTGATGACTGACAACGGGACTTTTATTATTAATGGGGCTGAAAGAGTTATTGTAAGTCAGCTTGTTAGAAGTCCGGGTGTATATTATGGAGAAGAAATTGACAAGTCAGGTAATAAGTTATTTTCTTCAACAGTAATTCCGAACAGAGGTGCTTGGTTAGAATATGATACCGACACAAACGGAGTTGTAAGTGTTCGTATTGACCGAACAAGAAAATTGCCTATAACAACTATGATTAGGGCGTTGTTATATGAAACAAATGAAGAAATGGTTGAAAATTTCGGAGATATTAAAGAACTTCATACTACTTTGGAAAAAGATATAACAAAGAGTTATCAAGAAGCTATTCTTGAAATTTATAGAAAATTAAAACCTGGAGATCCTGCTACTGTTGAAAGTGGGGAAAGTTTATTACATAATTTACTTTTCGATCCAAGAAGATATGATCTTGCAAAAGTTGGTAGATATAAATTTAATAAGAAATTAGCTTTAAGAAATAGATTAATAGGAACAATTTTAGCTGAAGATATTTTCAAGACTGATAAATTCGGTGAAATGGAAAAAATTGCAAGTGTTGGAGATTATATTTCAGAAGAACTTGCTGAAAAAATTGAAAATGCAGGATATAAGAGAGTTCATGTAAAAGTTGAAGACAAAGAGATTATCGTTGTTGGTAACCACTTTGTTGATATTGGTGCGTTTGAATTGGGATTTGACATTTCATGCAATGGACTTTCAGAAAAAGTTTATTATCCAGTTATGATGGAAATTTTAGAATCTGCATCAGAATATGAAGGCGAAGAATATGAAACACAAGTTAAGAGAGCTGTTAGAAATAGAGTTAAAGAGCTTTCTCCTACTCATATTATTCGTGATGATATTGAAGCTACTGTAAGTTATGAATTTAACTTATTCTATGGTCTTGGAATTTGTGATGATATTGACCATTTAGGAAATAGAAGAGTTAGAGCTGTTGGAGAACTTTTACAAAATCAATTTAGAATTGGTTTATCAAGAATGGAGAGAGTTGTTAGAGAAAGAATGTCAACTCAAGATCCAGACCTTGCTACGCCTCAAGGACTTATTAATATAAGACCTCTTGTTGCGTCTTTAAAAGAATTCTTTGGTTCTTCACAATTATCACAATTCATGGATCAAAACAATCCACTTGCAGAACTTACTCATAAGAGAAGATTATCAGCATTAGGACCTGGTGGTCTTAGTAGAGATAGAGCAGGATACGAAGTAAGAGACGTTCATGAAAGTCACTACGGAAGAATTTGTCCGATAGAAACTCCAGAAGGTCCAAACATCGGTCTTATTACTTCTCTTACAACTTATGCAAGAGTTGATCAATATGGATTTATTGAAACACCATATCGTGTTGTAAATAATGGAATTGCTACAAAGAACATTGTTTATTTAACTGCTGATGAAGAAGATGAAGTTATTATCGCTCAAGCCAATGAACCACTTGATGAAAATGGACGTTTTGTAAACGAAAGAGTAAGTGGTCGTGGTATTAATGGCGAAAATGATATTTATCCAAGAGATACAATTCAACTTATGGACGTTTCTCCTCAACAAATTGTATCAGTTGGTACAGCAATGATTCCTTTCCTTGAAAATGACGATGCTACTCGTGCGTTGATGGGTTCAAACATGCAAAGACAAGCAGTGCCTCTACTTGTTACTGAAGCTCCTATTGTAGGAACCGGTATAGAACATAAAGCGGCAAGAGATAGTGGTGTTGTTATCATTGCTAAAAATTCAGGAATTGTTACAAAAGTTGATAGTGATGAAATTCATATTAAAAGAGATTTAGATAATGTAGTTGATAAATATAGATTACTTAAATTTAAACGTTCAAATCAAGGAACAACAATTAATCAAAGACCTATAGTTAATGAAAATGACAGAATTAATGCAGGGGATATTATTGCCGATGGTCCTTCAACAGAAAATGGAGAAATTGCATTAGGTAAAAATATTTTAATGGCATTTATGAACTGGGAAGGTTATAACTACGAAGATGCGATGTTGTTAAATGAACAACTTGTTATAGATGATGTTTTAACTTCATTACACATTGAAGAACATGAATGTGAAGCGAGAGAAATCAAATTAGGTTCTGAAGAAATCACAAGAGATGTTATAAATATCGGTGAAGATATGAGAAAGAACTTAGATGAAAATGGTATTATAAGAATTGGTGCTGAAGTTAATTCAGGAGATATCTTGGTTGGTAAAGTATCACCTAAGGGAGAAACTGAATTAAGCGCAGAAGAAAGACTTTTAAGAGCTATTTTCGGAGAAAAAGCTAGAGAAGTAAGAGATACTTCTTTAAGAGTTCCTCATGGAGAAACTGGTATTGTTGTAGATGTTAAATGTTATAGTAGAAAAAATGGAGATGAATTACCACCAGGAGTTAATGAAGTGGTTAGAGTTTATGTAGCCACTAAGAGAAAGATTAATGTAGGAGATAAAATGTGCGGTAGACATGGTAACAAAGGGGTTATTTCAAGAATAATGCCTCAAGAAGATATGCCATTCTTACCGGATGGAACTCCTTTACAAATCGTTCTTAATCCGTTAGGGGTACCTTCTCGTATGAACATCGGACAAGTACTTGAAGTGCATTTAGGACTTGCAGCTAAAAGACTTGGTTGGAAAGTTGCAACACCTGTATTTGACGGAGCAAGTGATATTGATGTTCTTGATGCATTAAAGCTTGCTGGTTGTCCTGAATCAGGAAAAATAAAACTTAGAGACGGAAGAACTGGAGATGAATTTGACAATCCTGTAACTGTTGGTTATATGTATATGTTAAAACTTCACCATTTAGTAGATGAAAAGATTCATGCTAGATCTATCGGGCCTTATTCTTTAGTTACACAACAACCACTTGGTGGTAAGGCACAATTTGGTGGACAAAGATTTGGAGAAATGGAAGTTTGGGCATTGGAAGCATATGGTGCAAGTCATACTTTACAAGAAATGCTAACTGTTAAGAGTGACGACATTGTAGGTAGAGTTAAAACTTATGAATCAATTGTTAAGGGTGTAAATATTCCTGAACCAGGTATTCCTGAATCCTTCAAAGTTCTTATGAAAGAATTACAATCATTATGTTTAGATGTTAAATTGATTGATGAAGAAGGAGAAGAAATCAAACTTAGAGAAAATTCCGATGAAATTAAGGCTCAACTTGTTTTAAATGAAGAGTATGCCAAAGAAGAAGAGGAAGAAGATTTTGACTTTGATTCATTTTATGATCAATCTGGAAATAAGGAAGAAGATTTTGATGGCTTTGACCTTAGTTTCTTAGAAGATAAAGATGAAAAAGGAAAAAGCAGTTCAGAAAAAGTAGAACAAGACGAAATATTTATAGAAGAAGATATTGATCAATAACATAGAGGAAGGGAGTGGACTCCTTGTTGGAATTAAATAATTTTGATGCAATGAAAATTGGCTTAGCTTCACCTGATAAGATAAGAAGTTGGTCAAGAGGAGAAGTTAAAAAACCAGAAACCATAAATTATAGAACTTTAAAGCCTGAAAAAGATGGTCTTTTCTGTGAAAAAATATTTGGACCGGTAAAGGACTGGGAATGTAATTGTGGTAAGTATAAAAGAATAAAATACAAGGGAAATGTATGTGAAAAATGTGGAGTTGAAATCACAAAGTCTAAAGTAAGACGTGAGAGAATGGGTCATATAGAACTTGTTGCTCCGGTTTCTCATATATGGTATTTTAAAGGAATACCTTCAAGAATGGGTCTTATATTAGATATGAGCCCAAGAGCTCTTGAAAAAATCTTATATTTTGCAAATTATGTTGTTCTTGATTCAAAAGATACTGACCTTTATGTTAAACAATTACTAACTGAAGGCGAATATGGAGAAGCTTGTGAAAAATTTGGTGCAGAAAATTTCAGAGTTGGAATGGGCGCTGAAGCAATTAAAGAGCTTTTAGAAAATATAGATTTAGATGAGCTTTCAGATGAATTGAAAAAAGGTCTTGTTGATGCAACTGGTCAAAAGAAAATTAGACTTTCGAGAAGACTTGAAGTTTGTGAAGCTTTCAGAAAATCAGGAAATAGACCTGAATGGATGATTATTGATGTCGTTCCTGTTATTCCACCTGATTTAAGACCTATGGTTCAACTTGAAGGTGGAAGATTTGCAACTTCAGACTTAAATGATTTGTATAGACGTGTTATAAATAGAAATAACAGATTGAAAAAACTTATTGAAATTCACGCTCCGGAAATCATTATGAGAAATGAAAAGAGAATGTTACAAGAAGCTGTGGATACATTAATAGATAATGGTAGACATGGAAAAGCTGTAACAGGAGCAGGAAATAGAGAGCTTAAATCTTTATCAGATATGTTAAAGGGAAAGACAGGAAGATTTAGACAAAACTTACTTGGAAAGCGTGTTGACTATTCAGGACGTTCAGTAATCGTAGTAGGACCAGATTTAAAATTCCACCAATGTGGACTTCCTAAAAAAATGGCTCTTGAATTATTCAAACCCTTCATTATGAAACAATTAGTTGAAGACGGAATTGTTCATAATATTAAGAGTGCAAAAAAATATGTAGAAAGATTAAATTCAAATGTTTGGGACATCTTGGATAAAGTTATCAAAGATCATCCTGTGCTTTTAAACAGAGCACCGACTCTTCATAGACTTGGTATTCAAGCATTTGAACCGGTTTTAGTTGAAGGAAAAGCAATAAAATTACATCCGTTAGTTTGTACTGCATATAATGCCGACTTTGACGGTGACCAAATGGCTGTGCATTTACCTTTATCAACTGAAGCCCAAGCAGAAGCAAGACTTTTGATGCTTTCTACAAATAATATTTTAGCACCAAAAGATGGTAAGCCTATCACAACTCCTACACAAGATATGGTATTAGGTTCATATTACTTAACAAGTGGAACTGTTGAAGAACAAGCTGTTCGTTCATTTATGGATTATGATGAAATGTTTAAGGCTTATTCTACAAATAATGTTAAAATTCATGATACTGTTAATATCTTGTATAGAGATGAAGAAACAGGAGAAAGTCAAATCGTAAAATCAACTGTTGGTAGATTTATATTTAATGAACATATTCCACAAGATTTAGGATTTGTTGATAGAAGTAAAGATAAATTCTCATTAGAAATAGATAGACTTGTAGATAAAAAAATGCTTGGTAAGATTGTAGATAAATGTTTTAGAAAACATGGAAATATTAAAACTGCTGAAGTATTAGACTATATTAAATCTACAGGATATAAATATTCAACTGTTGGAGCTATTTCAATTTCAATGAATGACGTAATAGTTCCAGAAGAAAAATGGGAAATTCTTAAAGAAGCAGAAAAGAAAATTGCTGTTTATGAAGAATTATTTAGAGACGGTTTAGTTTCCGAACAAGAAAGATATGAATATGTAATCTCTGTTTGGACTAAAGCTACTGAAGATATTACAAAGATTCTTGTTGAAAAGCAAGATCCTACAAATAGTATTTCAATCATGGCTGACTCAGGAGCCAGAGGTAATATTAACCAAATTAGACAGTTAGCGGGAATGCGTGGACTTATGAGTTCTGCTACTGGTAGAATCGTAGAAATTCCTATCAAAGCAAACTTTAGAGAAGGTCTTTCTGTACAAGAGTTCTTTATTTCAACTCATGGTTCAAGAAAAGGACTTTCAGATACTGCACTTAGAACAGCTGACTCTGGATATTTAACAAGAAGACTTGTAGATGTTTCTCAAGATGTTATTGTTAGAGAAGATGACTGTTGTACAGATGAATATGTATTGGCTAGAGACTTTAAAGATGGAAATGCCATAGTTGAAAAACTTGCGGATAGAATTGTAGGTAGACATTCATTTGAAGATGTATTAAATCCTACTACAGGAGAGATATTAATTCATAAGAATGAAATGATTACCGAAAGTCTAGCTGAAAAAGTTGAAAAACTTGGAATTACAGAAATAAAAGTACGTTCTGTTCTAGGCTGTAAATCTAAACATGGTGTTTGTGCAAAATGTTATGGACGTAATCTTGCAACAGGAAATCCAGTTAACATTGGAGAAGCTGTAGGAATTATAGCTGCTCAATCTATTGGGGAACCTGGTACTCAGCTTACAATGAGAACATTCCACTCTGGTGGAGTTGCCGGTGTTGGAATCACTCAAGGTCTTCCTCGTGTTGAAGAACTTTTTGAAGCAAGAAAACCAAAAGGACTTGCTTATATAACTGAAATAGACGGTACTGTAAAATTAGTTGATAATAAGAAGAGATATGATATAGTTGTAACTGCCGATGATGGTGATGAAAGAATTTATGCTATACCTTATGGAGCCAGAATTAAAGTTAAAGATGGAGAAAAAATTAAAGCGGGCGATATGCTTACTGAAGGTTCTATAAATCCACATGACATTTTAGCTATTAAAGGTCCAACAGGTGTTCAAGAATACATCACTAAAGAAGTTCAAAAAGTTTATCGTAATCAAGGAGTAGATATCGATGATAGACATATCGAAATCATTATAAAACAAATGCTTTCTAAAGTTAAAATTGATACTTCAGGAGATACTAATTTCCTAGAGGGAAGTCTGGTTCCGTTTAGAGAAGTAGAAGCTGTTAATAGACAAATATTAGATGAAGATAAGATGCCTGCAACTTTTGATAATGTATTATTGGGAATCACAAAGGCGTCTCTTGCTACTGAAAGTTTCTTATCAGCGGCATCATTCCAAGAAACAACCAGAGTTTTAACTGATGCTTCTATAAAAGGAAAAGTGGACGGGTTGATCGGATTGAAAGAAAATGTAATTTTAGGTAAACTTATTCCTGCCGGAACAGGTATGAAAGTCTATAAATCCATTGAAATTGATTATGAAACAATGGAGGAAGAAGAAAGACTTGCAAGAGAAGAAACTGTTGAACATAATGAATCTGAAGAAACTAAAGAATATGATGAATCAAATGAAGTAGAAGAAAAAGAAAGTGAAACTGAAACTGAAGAAGTTGAAAAAGTAGAGGAATAGTATTTAGAGTCGGAAAATTTTTCCGACTCTTTCTGTAAAGTGAGGCGTAAAATGAAAAAAGCTTTAATTTTAACGGCATCTTTCGGTGGTGGGCATAATAAAGCTGCTAATAATATTAGAGAAAAGCTTGAACTAAGAGGTTTCGATGTAGAAGAAATAGATTTATTAAAAGAAATTTCTGAAAAATTAGACAGTTTACTTGTTGGAGGATATTTGGGAATTGTAACTAAGACTCCTGAAATTTATGGACTGATATATAAAGGAACAAATTTAACTCAATCACAAAATGTCCTTTCAAAACCGATTTTAAATATTTTGAGCAATAAGATATTACCTATTTTGGAAGAAAAAAGACCTAATGTAGTCATAGGGACTCATGTTTTTGCAATTGGAATTATGGAACATATAAAGCAAAAAAAATATTATAATGTTCCCTTTATTTCAGTGATTACAGATTATATAACACATAAGATGTATTTTAGCGATTATGTAGATTATTATATAGTGGCAAGTGAATTTACAAAAAGCAGAATGATTGATGACGGGATAAAACAAGATAGGATTTGTGCTTTTGGAATACCTATAAGTGATAGCTTTAAGGAAAGACATTATGAAAAAAAAGACGGATTTAATATTTTAACGATATTTGGAACTTTAGGAATGAATGATTTTTCTGAATATATTATGCCGATATTGGATATTGCAAATGACATCAAACTTACTATGGTCTGCGGGAAAAATGAAGAATTAAAAGAAAAACTTGAAAAAAAATATAGTCTGTTTATAGATGAAAATAGACTTGAGATTTTTGGTTATACAAATGAAATTGCAAGACTTATGGAAGAAAATCAAATTTTGATTACAAAGCCCGGAGGACTTACAGTTACTGAGGCAATTGTTAAAAATATTCCACTCATAATTCCATTTTTTATTCCGGGTCACGAAGAAGAAAATAAAAATTTTATAGTTGAGGAAGAAATTGGAGTCTATGCAAACGGCATTGATGCAGTTGTAAAGGAAATAAAAAAATTTTATAAAAATAGAAGAAAAATAGAATATATGGCTTTGAATATGGAAGATATAGCAAAAGGATTTTCAGTAGATAAAATTGTAGAATTAGTTGAAAAAATAAGTTAAATTCATTGACAAAAATGATATGTTATAGTATAATCCACTATGGATAAAGATTTTTAGGAGGTTTTTATATGAAAATTAAAAAATATTTAATTTCTGCTATGGCTATATTTTTAATGGGATCAATGGTTGCTTGTCAATCAAAACCGGCTGAAAATAAAAAAGCAGAAGAAAAAAAGGAAGAAAAGAAAGAAGAACCTAAGATGGAAAAGGCTTCTGACGAAGAAAAAAATTCAACTATAAAATCATTGGAAGCTCAAAAAGCTATTGAATTGGAAATTCCTAATTTAAAGGATGCAGACAAAGAAAGTATTGAAAAAAAATATGCTAATTTAATTGCTCAAGTTAAAGAAGATAAGATTGATAAAGCTGAAGTTATTAAATTAGGTAAAGCCGCTGAAAATTATATTAAAAATGTAAAAGAATCAAGAGGCGAAAAAAAATAAGATTACATTTTTAATGAGGGTTTTAAGACCCTCATTTTTTATTGTGAGAAAATAAATTGTAAATGGTAGTTTATATATAATATATAAAGCATAAAATATTCTTAAAAATAATTAATAGTTATTATTATTGAAAATTGTTGGGTATAAATGGATTATAAATTTTATTTCTTAATATAACTATTTTATTAAATTTAAAATAAAAAATATAAGCACTAATCACAATCATATTATTAGGATGTAAATACCACACTTAAAATTTATAGAAAATAAGCTATGTAAAATTTTTGCATAGCTATTTTTTTATTCAAGAGCTATATTATAGACAAAGATAAGAAACTATTAAATCGTTGAAAAAACTCAATTACTATGATACAATGATTATGTAAAATATTGAAAAATTATTTTGTATAATTGAAATTTATGGAGTATTAGTCATTATGAAAAAATTAAAGAAAAATATTTATTTATATTCTATATTAATTGTTATTTTTAGTATTTTTACAGTTTATTCAAATGCTAATATGCCAATGATAATTAAGGAAATTATTGATAGTATTACAGAAAAACAATTTGATAAAATTTTTGGATATTTTATAAAATATGCACTACTAATAGTTTTAGTATTGTGTTCTGAATTTGTTGGTAAATTGTTGAATGCTAAGTATAGAAGATTATTATACATGAAGCTTAGAAATCTTTTTGTCAGAGGAATTTTGTTTAAAGGTAAAAAGGGAGAAAATCCTCAAGAGCTTTATTCTATTTATAATAATGAGATAGAATCTGTTGTAGAAGAATACTATTTAACAATACCACATATTATATTTCAAGCAGTATCTATTATTTGGTATATGTATTTGCTGTTTTCATTGAATATTATTGCATCATTTGTTATTCTAGGAACAAATATTATATCAATTCTAATTCCTTATTTTTTTGAAATAGATATGCAAAGAATAAGGGAAAAGAGCATTTTAGGACTAAGACGATTAAATACAGCTTTTTATGATATTGTTGAGGGAATAGGGATTATAAAAAGATATTCCGTAGAAAAAAATATAAATAATAAAATGGAGTCTATTTCATCTGATGAACAAAAATATGCTTATAGATATAGCATAAAAAATGCAGTTCTAGAAATTAGTATGGGGGCAATTTCATTTATATCACAATTTTTAATATATTATGTTGTAATCAGTTCAATTATCAGTGGAAAAGAAACTATCGGAGCTTTTATAGCAATTTTGCAGTTATCAGAGTTGTTAATATATCCGATTAATACTATTTCCAGCTATTTGATAACTGTATTTTCTATAAAGAAAGTGAAAAATGATTTATTTAATACCTTATCCGATTGTGAGTTTGAAGAAAATAAGCAAGAGAGAGTTGAAAAAATTGAATTTGAAAATGTAAGTTTCTCTTATAATCAAAATAAGTTTATAATAGACAATTTTTCAAATGTTTTTGAAAGTGGAAAAAAGTATCTCATAAGAGGGCAAAACGGCTCCGGTAAGAGTACAATTTTGAAATTATTATTTGGAGAGTTTGAAAATTATAGCGGAAATATAAAGATAAATGGTAAGAATATAAAGGATTATCCGGATATTTCAAAAAATATTGTCTATGTTGAACAAAATTCTTTTCTATTTAATGAAAATATAGTTTCAAATATAACACTATTTAAAAATTTTGAGGATAATTTGATTTATGATATTTTAAATAAAGTGAATTTGGATAAAAAGCTTATTGAAAATAGAAATGAAAATTTGAATGAATTGAATCTTTCAATCTCTGGTGGAGAAAAACAAAAAATTATAATTGCAAGAGCTTTACTTAGAAATAGTAGTTTTTTGGTATTTGATGAAGCTATGAGCAATATTGATAAAAATTCAATTTCAATAATTGAAAAAATGATTTTAAGTGATAAAAACTTCGGCTTTATTAATATATCTCACAATTATTCAGAAGAAAATGTAAAAATGTATGACTACATTTTAGAATTTACAGGAGAAAAAATTAATATAATAAAAAATTGTTAGTAAAAATTACATTCCCGATACTTATGTGTCGGGTTGTTTTATAGCAGATTTTTTAGTGAAAAAAATTTACAATATATGTACATATGTGATATAATATAAGTAGCTTTGCGCCTAATGGCAAAGCTACTTATATTTCATCATAACTACCATAAAAAAATATCGTAAAGGAGTTATGATATAATTAATAGCTTTATGCCTGTTGATAAAGCTATATACATTTCATCATAACTACCATAAAGAATAATCAAAAAGGAGTTATGATTTAATTATTAGCTTTATACTTGTAGATAAAGCTTATATATTTTAGATAAAAATAAATTGTTAAGATAAATTAAAGTTGATTGTAGTTATAAAAGGAGAGATACATTTTGTTTGATAAATTAGAATTATTAGTTGAAAAGTTTGAGGAACTTGAAAAGAAAATCATAGATCCTGAAATTATGAAAGATATGAATGTTTGGCAAAAACTTGCTAAAGAACATGGCGATATGAAGCCTATTGTTGAAAAATATAGAGAATATTCTAAACATAAGAAAGAACTTGAAGAAAATAAAGAGATGTTAAAGGAAAGTTTAGACGATGAAATGAAAGAACTTGTTAAGGAAGAAATTTCAGAGCTTGAAGATAGTATTGAAAAGGAAGAACAAGATCTTAAAATTTTGTTATTGCCAAAAGACCCTAATGATGAAAAGAATGTATTTATGGAAGTAAGAGCTGGTACAGGTGGAGATGAAGCGGGACTTTTCGCAGAAGATCTTCTTAGAATGTATAGAATGTTCGCAGATAAACAAAAATGGAAAACAGAAATAATGAGTATTTCTGAACAAGGTGTCGGTGGAATTAAAGAAGTTGTTTTCTTAGTTAAAGGTAAAGGGGCATACTCAAAATTAAAATATGAAAGTGGTGTTCATAGAGTTCAACGTGTTCCTGCTACAGAATCAAGTGGAAGAATTCATACTTCTGCTGCAACTGTTGCAGTTTTACCGGAAGTTGAAGATGTTGATGTCGTTATAAATCAAAATGATCTTAGAATTGATGTTTACAGAGCTAGCGGTAATGGAGGACAATGTGTAAATACAACTGACTCTGCTGTTAGAATTACACATATTCCTACAGGAGTTGTTGTTACTTGTCAAGATGAAAAATCACAGCTTAAGAATAAAGATAAGGCAATGAAAATTTTGAAATCAAGACTTTATGAAAAGTATCAAGAGGAACAGAATAAGGATATTGCTGATGCAAGAAAATCACAAATCGGGTCAGGAGACAGATCTGAAAGGATAAGAACTTATAATTTTCCACAAGGAAGAGTTACAGATCACAGAATAAATATGACTATTTATCAATTAGACAGTTTCCTAAATGGAGATATTTCCGAAATGATAGATGCGCTGATTACAAGTGATCAAGCTAAGAAGATGTTGGCAATTGCGGAGTAGATTATGAATCGCAATTTGCAAAATAAATTAACTAAATTCGGTATTTATATTGTATTGTATGTGTTTGGGATATTTGTATTTTTTAATTTCGTTTTTGCTAAAAAAGAAACCAAAATTGCAGGTAATACAGCAAAAGAGGTTGAAACTAAATCAAAGACTTTAAATGCTAACGGAATAGATGTAAGTAAACTTTCTACAAAAGTTAATACAGGTAAAAAGGCAAATATTTTGACTGAAAAAACCGTTCTTGAAGGGCTTAAAAATAGTGAGGATTCAGATATTCAAGAAATATTAAAAAGTAAAGATAAATTAAGCTATAGCTATTTGGCTTTGCTTTATAGAAATCCTTCTGCAAAATTTTTTGTTAAAGACAAGCTTGAGAATAGAACAGTTGATAATTTTACCGGAGAAAGTGTTGATTTTAAAAGAGATATTCCATATTATTTGCAATGGGACAGACGTTGGGGACAAAACAAATATACTGATGATAATATAGCCATAAATGGTTGTGGTCCAACTTCAATGGCTATGGTTATTTCCGGACTTTTAAAGGACAATTCCATTACTCCTGTAGAATTGGCAAAATATGAAGAATATTCTGAAAAATCAGGAACCGGTTGGGAATATTTTACAGAAATTCCAAAAAAATATGGAATTAAAGTTAAAGAGTTGTCAACAAATGAAAAAATTTATAAAAATGAGTTAAAGAATGGAAGACCTATAATTGCAAATGTAGGACCGGGAGATTTTTCTTCAACTGGACATTATATCGTTTTAGTTGGAGTTGATGAAGACGGGATGTTCATAATAAATGATTCTAATAGCCCTACAAATACAAATGAAAAGTGGAGTTTTGAAAGATTAAGATCACAGATAAAGAATTCTTGGTCTTTTGTTAAAGGAGAATAGTTTTGAATTTTTTAGAAAGAATTTTAGATTTTTTAATTTATTTTTTCAGGTCAAAGCCTGAAGGATATGACATAGAAAAATACGGTTCTACTCATATCGTGCTTGTTATAATTGCTTTTGCAGGAGCAATTATAATTTATAAGTATAGAGATAAATTTAAAAATAGCAATAAAAATATTTTAAAAGTTTTTGTTGCAATATTATTTTTACAACAGTTTATATTATATTTTTGGTATATAACAAGCGGTGCATTTTCGATAGAAACCAGTCTGCCTTTGTATGATTGCAGGGTTGCGATTATATGTTTGATATACGGAGTGTTTTTTCATAATGAAAAGTCAAAAAGAATCGGGATTTATCTTGGCTTTGTAGGCTCAATAGTTGCACTATTGACACCGGAGTTAGATAAATTTGCATTTCCACATTATACTTGGATAAGCTTTTTTGTTGGACATACTCTATTGCTATGGGTAAGTTGTTATATATTCTTTGTAGAAAAAATAGAAATTTCATTCAAAAAATATACAGAAGTTTTTGTTTTTACAAACATTTTGCATATAGCAATTGTAATTTTCAACAGTCTTACAAACTGTAACTATGCATTTCTGTCAGAACCGCCAATTTTTAAAGATGTAGCTGATAGATTGCATCCAATAACATATATAGCAATAATGATGCTGATATTAAACTTTGGACTATATCTTGTACATTCATATTTTATGAAATCAAGAGATAGGGAATTTAAAATATCACATAGAGAAATTGAAAATTAAAAATATTTTGTTTTAAATTAGCAACTGAATATTAAGTAAAAGATGATTTAAGAATACACCTAATAGTTATATTATTAATAAATTAGGTGTATTCAATATAAACTTTGTTATTAGTTAGTGATTACATACAAACGTTTTTTTATAATTGGGATAGTAATCAAAGGCAAGGGAGGAGAAAATGAAGATATCTGAAATTTATAGAAATGAAAGAACACAAAAACTATTGGATTTATTAAGTCTTTATTTAGTATATGTGTTATTTTTCAAAAGTGTTAGTTTTTCGTCTTTATGGGGAAAGTTTTTTATAGATAAATATGATTTAAAAAGTTATTTAATGTATGAAATATGAAAAAGGTTAATTACTCTGATAATTTCTGTTTTTATAATTTGCGTATTATTTAAAAATAAATTAGATTTAGATGATTCAAAAAAGATGAATTTAATAAAAAGTATTTTAATAGCTATAACTGTATTTTTACTATATTACTTTTTTATTGCTAGAATAACAATATATTTACAAGGGTATTTATTCAATTCATTTGAAAGTCCTGCTACAAATATAATAACAAAATTAATCAATCAAGTACCAGCTTATATTATATGTGTTGGAATTTTAGCTCCAATAATGGAGGAATTAGCATTTAGAAAGGGATTGTTTGGGTTTTTATATGAATTATATTCAGGATGTAATGAGTATGTTAGGATAATTTCTTCGGTATTAATTTCATCAATAGTTTTCGGAGCAATACATAATGGGTATTTTCATCCTTCTATGATATACTATTCTGTTTTTGGAATAGTTTGTTCACTATTATATCTATATACTAAACGTATTTCATCACCCATAATAATTCATATGATGCTTAATTTGACTTGGGCTATATTTACAATTTTTGGATAAAATAGTTTATTATAAATTACAGTAAAAAGTACTGCATCCATTACTTGTTTTCGAGTTTTTGGAGCAGTACTTTTTTGTTTATATTTTAAATAATTTTAATTTAGCTTTTTATTATCTTTTCTTCTTTGAAATGTAAAGACCTGCAAGAGAACTGATAGCTAATGTTGATAATGTAACAAAATTTAAACCTATTGATGTTTTTGCCAATTTAGATTTTTTACTTTGCTTTTTATTGTTATTTTCAATTTGTTTATCATCTTTTACTTTTTGGAATTTGTATTCTATTGCATATTTAGAAAAATGAGAAGTTTCAAAACTTATTTCTTTTCCATTTTGATTGAAACTTAAAGCATTTAATTTTCCATTATCATCTAAATAGTGGACAGCTACTACTTCATCATTTGAAGTTTTTGGAACTGTAACTAAAAATTTCCCATTTTCTACTTTTTTAAGATTTCCTGATTTATCCAAGAATTCAATATCATAAATATTTACATTTTTTCCTCTTAAACTTTCGAATTTGTTGGAATCTGGTTTATTTACTTTCAATTTTAAACCTTCAAGTATCTTCTTTGGCCCTTTAACAGAAATTTTAGTTTGTTCATCGATAAGTGTAATTTCTTCATCTTTGTTTTCATCAGGTTTATTTGGTATATCTAATCCTGTTTTTTCAAATTCTATCACTAAAGGATATATTCCTAAGCTATGAACATCAGTAATTTTTACAATATCTCCAATCTGTTCAAATTTTAATTCTTCTTTGTTATTTCCGTTTAGATAATAAGCGGAAGAAACTTTTTTACCTGTAGGGATTTTTCTTAGAATTTCAAAATCTCCATAGGCTAATTTAGTTCTTTCACAATTTTGTCTTACATGATTAAGTAGAACTAAATCGAGAATCATAGCATCTTTTTCTTTTAATTCAGGATAATCAGATTTATCTAAGTGGTCAGTAAGCAAGAATAAATTTTTAAAGTCCATTCCTTTTATTGTTGTGTTACCCGGTTTACAAGTAATAGAGCCATTAGTTCTACCTGAAATTTTATTTTTTACTTTGATAATTTCAGCACTTCCACAAGATGAATGATCAAAAACATATTTAATTCCCGGAGTTCCCCATTCAGTTTTATCTTTTACAACGATAGGGAATGTATCAATTATAAGATTTTCATTAGTTGGTTTAGCAACATAAGTTACATCTTCCATTAATCTAACTTTTAAATGTCCTAATTCATCTGTTGTAGCTTTTGTAGTATGAATTGCACTAATAAATTGAATTTCTTCATTTACAAGAGCTTTATTATCTTTTACGAACTTAATGTCAATTTCATAAGTTCCATCATTTTTAACATTAGATGTATTATTTTTAACAACAAGTTCTGTTAATTCTTTTTTATCTTTGAAGGCAAATGGGAACTTACCTTCTTTTACAGCTTCAAAATGTTTATTGTGCATAAAATATTTGTTTGAAACTAATTGTAAGAAATATGAATTCTTTTCAAATAACTCAAGAGCTGGTAACTTTCCGTTTTCATCTAGAGTAAATTCTCCTTCATATTGTTGTTTACTTGAATTAAATAATTTGAATTTTATATCTTTTTTGTCTGCACCTTCCGGTAGTTTTACAGAAATCGGTAAAGTTTTTACTTTGCTTTTACTTACTTCACAAACAACATCTGAATTATCAGGACAACTTGGACAAGAAGGATCTGTATCATTTCCACCAAGACCTGGAATATTATTTCCTACACCGTCATAACGTTTTAAAAATACAGCTTTAAGTTTTCTATTCTTACCTTGAGAAGTATCTCCTTCTGGTACTTTTGGCCAATATAAACCGTCTTCTTTATCTTTTTCAACTGTAAATTCTATAGGCTTTTCTAAATAATATTCAGAGTCCTTATCCTTCATAGTTATTTTATAAGACTTACCGATTTTTGCATCAAAATTTAAAAAGTTATTTTCATTTTTTCTAATTTGAACTGAGTTTGTTCCAATTTCTTCAATTTTAAAATCAATAGATTTTTTTAGATGTTTTCCACCTTGAATAATATAAATTCTAACTAGATAGGAACCTTGATATAAATTTAGTTTTTCAACCTTCTCTTTTGATTCGTTTTCAATACTATTATCATCATTTATTCTGAATTTAAAGCCGCTCATTTTATAAGTATTTTCAACAGATCTAACTATATTTATAGTATATTCGGTATTTTTGTAAAGTTCTAATTCGATTTTTCCATTTTTACTTACAAATTCTTTAGTTTCTCCACCACCCATAACTACGAATTTTAAATTATTTTCAGTAACTGCTTTATGTGAAGTAATATCAAAAACTTCTAGAATTTTTTTTGTTAATATTCCATTTTCGGGTTTTTTACCAATTAAGTCTGATTTTTTAACAACAACTATTTTTTCTACAGTTTTTTCGGATAATTCTCCGGTTATTTCATTATAATATTTTGCTATACCGTTTTTATCTGCCTTAAACCAAATATAGTTTTCGTATCCATTATCAGTTTTTAAAGTATATTTATCCTTATCAGTTGAAATACCTAATTTCATTCTAGCTCCAACCGGTACTTTAACTCCTGATAATTTTCCATTTGAAGTTACATAATCAGCCATATCCTTGTTTTCCTTGTTAAATGTATGGAAATTAACTCCATCCGGAACTTTACTTCCATCAGGGAAAACAACTTCTATTTCTTTAATAGTAACATCCTTATTTTCATCCTCAGTATTTTCGTTATCATTTGATTTTTTTTCAAAAATTAAACTATTGATTTCAACTTCATCACCATTTAAGTTAGAAGTACGCAATGTCTTCTTTACAGAATCAAATTTTAGAATATTAAGATTTTTATTGTCTTTTTTAATATTTGATAATTGATAATTTGATTCTCCTTTAATCTCAATAGTGTAAAGATTACCTTTATCTTCAACTACTGAAAAGTCAAAAACCCCATTAACACTTTCAATATCGTACTCTTCCTCGCCCCAAAATGCATAATCTGGGTGAGTCTTTACTTTTAAAGTAATTTCTTTTGTTAATCTTTTTCCTGTAGCTTTATCAATACCTTCTAAACAAAAGTTTGGAAGTTTTGCATTTTTGGCTTTCTCTGTGTTTTCAGCATATACGGTATTACCAGTAGCCATAGCCATAGGAGTCAATGCTAAACTTAAAAGTAAAGACATTACTACAAATTTTCTAAAAATTCCTTTTTTTCTTTTCATATTTTCCTCCGTAAAATAATTTTTGCAATATAATTGTATACTGAACAACTTTTTTTATCAATAAGCACTTAAATTTTCCTTTTTTCTAAATTTTTAGTTTTTGTGACTTTTTTCTTTTTTTGCAGTGTGTAAAAATATATATAAAGATGATTGTTAATTTTTTTGTATATATAATTTTTTTGTGAAATAAAAAACAATTAAAGCCTCTTAAGATAGGATTTTGTTTTATATAAAAATGATAATATTTTAACTTGATTAATTTTTAACTCTTAAAAGATAACTTTATTATATTAAATCTAACAGTAAAATTTATAATTAAATAATTTTTAGAGAAATAAAAAAATGATTTATCAAACGAAAAAACATATTGATAAAAAATGTAAAAAAGATAATTAAAAATTTTTATAGATGTAAAATTTTAAAAAAAAACAAGTAATATTATGTCATTAATTCATTTTATTTACATAATATAAAAAATTTAAATAAAAATTTATTAAAAATATTTTTGAGTTTAATTATGAAAAAATTTTTAATTTATGGTATACTACAATGTGGTATTTATATTATTAAAGAAGGAGTTTTAATTATGAAAAGTTTTTTATTACATATCAGAACATACATTATTATTAGTTTATTTTTATTTTTATCTGAAATAACAGCCACATCAATTATTTTACTTTTTCCGGGATTATTGATAGATTCTTTCATTAATAATAAATTAAGTTTAATAAATATGATAATATTATATATTGTAACATTTTCTATATATTTATTTATTACTTATATTTCAAATAGAGTTGCTGATTATCGACGAATAAAGTTTGAAAAAAAGATTAAACAAGATTTTTTTGAGTCTATCATGAGAAAATCATTTTTGAAATTTTACGAGTATGATTTAGGGGAATATATTTCTATGCAATCTAATGACATAACTCAAATGTGTCAAAATTATCTAAGTCCGCTATTGGCAATTTTTAGGTCTATTATTATGATTATTATTTTTGGAATTTCTTTAATTATATTTACGGATACAATTATAGCAATGGTCATAATAGCCTTTTCTTTTTTTGTAGTATTTGTTCCGAAAATAACAGAACATAGTTTATCAAGAAAAAATGAAGTATATACTAGAGCATTGGGAAAATATACGAGTTCAGTACAAAAATATTTTATTTCTCATGATATATTGGATAAAAAAGGAATTGAGAAGATAAATATTGTTCATAGAGAAAAACTTGACAATTTAATGGATAAAAATATGGATTTTAGAAAAGTTAATAGTTTAGCGTTGGTAATAAATGGTGGTGTTGTGGAGTTTATATCTATTGTTACTTTTATTGTAGTCGGATATTTATTGTATAATTCTAATATAACTATTGGTATGGCTACAATAGCATTTACATATAGTACAAAATTTATGGAGCCTATTTTTGAATTAAATCTGAATATTGGAAGAGTAAAATCTGTTAAGAAAATTAAAGAAAAATTAATAAGTATACTAAAAACAGAAAATAAAAGTTATAAAACAATAAAAAAACTTGAAAAAATATATTTTAATAATTTAAAAATAACTTTGAATGATAATATGTTAGTTTATGATGAGTTAAAGTTGGATTTTCCAAAAAAGTATTTAATTACTGGAGAAAATGGCTCTGGAAAAAGTGTTTTGGCAAAATTAATTATGGGATTTTTGGTTGCTAATGAAGGGAAAATATTGTATAATGACTTTAATTCAATAAATATATCAGAGCATATAAGTTATGTCCCACAAGTTCCTGTAATTTTTGAAGGTTCATATATTGATAATATTACAATTTATGGAACTTATAGCTATAAAAATTTAGAATTATATGAATCTTGTTTTCCTTCACGGGTGATTAAAAATATAAAATCAAATGAAAATTTAGAAAATTTGAGTAGTGGAGAGAAACAGATTATAGCAATAATCAGAGCTTTTTGTAGTGAAAAGGAATTTATTATATTAGATGAAGCTTTATCAGTGATGAATCAGATTACAATTGAAAAATTTATGGAAACTATATTTAATTTAAATAAGAGTATAGTAATAATAGCACATAATGTTGATGAGTATAAAGATAGATTTTATAAAACATATAAAGTTATTAGAAAGGAGATTTAAGTTGGAAATAGAAGCTTTAGATGAGATACATTTCAATAATATATAAATGATTTAGTAATTAAGGTTGGGGATTAAAAAATTCTCAACTTTTTTATTGTGAAGGTTTAATAATTCAAATTAGATTTTGTCTTACTATTTTTTCTTTTTTTGGTATATAAAGCACAACAGGATAAGTTATAGCTAATGTTGAGAATATAACTGAAGTCATATAAATAATGATAAAAATTTTTTGCTAAAATTATGAAAAAATCTCAATTTATGGTATACTATAATGTAATATTTATATTATAAAAAAGGAGTTTTATTATGAAAAATTTATATTTACTATATGGAGGAAAGAGTACTGAACACGAAATTTCAGTTTTAACTGCAAAGTCTGTTATAAATAATTTAGATAGAAAAAAATATAAGATATTTCCTATTTATATAGATAAATTTGGAAGATGGAATTATTTAGGAGAAAATACTAAAAATATTGAAAATGAAAAAGAACTGGTTGTAGAAGGAAGTGGAAATGTTACAAATTCCATTTCAAAGTTTTTTGCAAAAGACTTTATAAATGAAAATGCGATTTTCTTCCCTGCAATGCATGGTACATTTTCTGAAGACGGAACTATTCAAGGATTTTTTGACATAATGGACCTTACTTATGTTGGAAATAATGTTTTATCTTCCGCAGTTTGTATGGATAAGGGAACTGCAAATGATGTTTTTGCAGGAAATGGAATTTTACAACCTGAATATTATTTAGTAACGAAATATGAATTTAATAAAAATAAAGATTTACAAATCAAAAACATTCTTGAAAAAATTGGAGAAGTTTCTTTTATAAAGCCTTGTAATGCGGGATCAAGCGTTGGAGTTACAAAGGTAACTAAGAAAGAAGAGATTGAACCTGCTCTAATTGAAGCTTTTAAATATGATAATAGAGTTTTAGTTGAAGAGGCTGTTATTGGAGATGAGCTTCAAGTTTTAGTTATGGGAAATAATATTTTGAAAGCTAGTTTACCCGGTGGTGTAAAAGTTACTAGAGAATTTTTTGACTATGAAGCAAAATACTTTGACGAAACTACAGACCATATTATTCCTTGGGATTTAACTGATGAAGAAATTAAAGAAATTCAATCTGTAGCAAAAAGAGCCTATGCAGTTACAAATTGTAAGGGTTTTGCTAGAGTTGATATTTTTGTAAGAGATAGTGATAGAAAAATGCTCGTAAATGAAATTAATACAATTCCGGGAATGACTGCTGTTTCTATGGCTCCTACAATGTATATGAAAACTTTTGGGAAGACTTATAGCGATTTTTTGAACGAGTTAATTGAACTTGCAGTTGAAAATAAAAAAGAAAAAGATTCTTTGACAACAAATAGGGGGTAATTATGTTAAAAGCAACTTTGGAGACTATAGCTAAAATAGTTGGTGGAACTTTGGTTACTACAAGTATGAAAGATAAAATTATAGAGGGAGTTTCTACAGATACTCGTGAGATACAAGTACACAATTTATTTATTCCTCTTGTAGGAGAAAAATTTGATGGGCATAATTTTGCTTTTGATGCCGTGAAAAAGGGAGCAGTTGCTACTTTATGGGATAAAAGACATCCTACACCTTACCTTGATGCCGGAATTATTATTGTAGATAATACTCTACAAGCATATCAAAAACTTGCAAGTAGTTATTTAAAGGCAACTGGAGCTAAAGTTGTAGGGATAACCGGTTCAAACGGTAAGACTGGAACTAAAGATATTTTAGCATCAATTTTAAAGGAAAATTTTAGAGTTCATAATACAGCAAAAAATCTTAATAATGAAATAGGTGTTCCAAAAACAATTATGGAAATGGACTTAGATGATGAAGTTGTCGTTTTGGAAATGGGAATGGAACGCTTTGGAGAAATTAAAACTCTTACGAATATTGCAAGACCTGATATTGCAGTTATTACAAATATTGGAGATAGTCATTTATTGGAACTTGGAACTAAAGAAAATATTGCTAGAGCAAAGTTTGAAATTCTAGAAGGGTTAAAGCCGGATGGAGTGTTCATCTTCAATAATGACGATGAAGTTTTAAGAGAAGTAATAAAAGAATATACAATTACTCAAAAAGTTATCAAAATAGGAACAAGAGAAGATTCGGATGTAATCATAAGACCTATTCGTTCGGATGAAGAGGGAAGCAGTTTTTCAATCGGAGAATATGCTTACAGTATTCCATTTATTGGGAAACATCAAATTTACAATGCTTCAGTTGCGATAACAATAGCCGGACTTTTGGGAATGAACTATGGCGATATTGTTAGAGGTCTTTCAAGAGTAAAATTAACCGGAATGAGAATGGAACTTATGCACTTGTCAAGTTTTGATATTTTAAATGACTGTTATAAGTCAAATCCTCAAAGCTTAACTTCCTGTATTGAAACTGTCTATACTATGAAAGGCTACAAAAATAAAATTTTAATTCTTTCCGATATGTTGGAGCTTGGTGAAAACGAGAGAAAACTACATTTTTCTGTAGGAGAAAAAATAGATAGAAATAAGATTGATTATGTGATATGTATTGGAGATTTAGCTAAAGAGATTTACAATGGAGCAAATAGAAATTTCAATGTCAACAACCTTTTCCATTTTGAAACTAATGAAGAAGTCGTAAATAAAGTTAGAGAACTTATTTCGGAAGATACTTTAATTATGGTTAAGGGAAGCAGAGGAATGAAACTGGAAAAAATTATTGAAATGTTAAAGGAGATTTAATATGAATAAAGAAAGACTTTTAAATACATTTTTAGATTTAGTAAAGATTTACTCACCTTCAAAAAACGAAATAAATGTTATGAAATATATAACAGAAAAGTTGGAAAAACTAGGAGTTAAATATATTTTACATGACCATTCAGCTGAATATGGCGGAAACACTCCTGTAATTATTGCAAAACTTGAAAAAAATTGTGATGACGAAAAACTTAACCCAATTTCTCTTTCTGCTCATATGGATGTTGTTGAGCCTTCAAAGGATTTAGATGTTTATGTTGAGGACGGACTTGTTAAAACGAGAACTAAAACAACTTTAGGCGGAGATGATAAGGGCGGAGTTGCAATTATTTTAGAAACTTTTGAAAATTTAGTTGAAAATAATTTACCACATAATGATGTATTTGCAGTTATAACTCCATCTGAAGAAATTGGACTTTTGGGAGCAAAATCAATTAAATGGGAAGAAATTCCATCTGAATTTATGCCTGCAAAAGATATGCTTGTGTTAGATAATGGTGGTGGATCAGATTTAGTAGCTGTTGAAGGGCCTTGTATGTATAAGATAAATGTTCATTATGAAGGAGCTTCTGCACATGCGGGAATTGAGCCTGAAAAAGGAAGAAGTGCAATTATAGCTATGAGTAGTGCTATTTCAAAGATGAAAATTGGAAGATTAAATGACCATACTACTTCAAATATAGGTAGCATCGTATCTGAATTTCCTACAAATGTTGTTCCTAAAGATTGTAAAATCAGAATGGAAGTTAGATGTTTGAATGAAGATGAAGCAAAAGAAAATGTTGATAATTATATAGATATTTTTGAAAAAACTGCAAAAGACTTTGAAGTTAAATGCAATATCGAAGTTAAATACGATTATCCACCATTAAAACAAATTGATGAAAATAATTTATTAAATAGAGTTTTAGATGCTTATAAAAAAGTTGGAATTACAGCAAAACCAATTAAAATTGGTGGCGGTTGTGACGGAAATATTTATTTAAAAAATGGATTCCATTCTGTAATTTTAGGAGTTGGAATGTACAAAATTCATACGATTGAGGAATATTTAGTTATTTCCGATATGGAAAAAACGGCTGAGGCGGTTATGGAATTTATTACAAAATAGGAGGGAATATGTATAAAGGATATAAATTAATTCAAGAAAAATATATAAAGGATGTAAATTCTGACTGTATTTTACTTGAACATGAAAAAACCGGTGCTAGAGTTTTTTTGATGAAAAATGATGATGACAATAAAACTTTTAGTATCGGATTTAAAACTATTCCTACAGATAACACAGGGATTTGCCATATAATTGAGCATTGTGTACTATCCGGTTCAAGAAAATTTCAAACAAAAGAACCTTTTATGGATATGGTAAAGATAAGTACAGCTACATTTTTAAATGCTATGACTTTTCCTGATAAGACTGTTTATCCTGTTTCCAGTAGAAATGAAAAAGATTTTAAAAATTTAATGGATGTATATATGGATGCTGTTTTCTATCCTGCGATGAAATCTGATAGAAGAATTTTTATGCAAGAAGGTTGGCATTATGAACTTGAAAATGAAGAAGACGAGCTTAATATCAAAGGGGTAGTTTATAATGAAATGAAAGGGGCTTATTCTGTTCCTGAAACAACTCTTTATTATAGAGTAAATAATGCTCTTTGTTCTGATACTGTTTATGCTAAAGAATCAGGTGGAGAACCTTATGAAATTCCAAACTTAACTTATGAAGATTTTTGTGAATTTCATTCAAAATATTATCATCCTTCAAACTCATATATTTATTTATATGGAGACTGTGATATGGAAGAAAGACTTGAATTTTTGGATAGGGAATATCTTTCAAATTTTGAAAAGGAAGAACTTGATAATTTTGAAGGAAATCAAAAACCTTTTGAAAAACCTAAAAATGTCTTTGATGAATATTCAGTTTCAAAGGATGAAGACACAAAAAATAAGACATTCTTAGCTTATGTTTCTTGCTTTGGAGAAAGTGATGGGCTAAAAGATGGAATTATATCAAGATTACTAAATGAAGTTTTGATTGAGATGCAAGGTGCATATTTAAAAGAAGCTCTTCTTAAAGAAAATATATGCGAAGATGTTTCTTCAATTTCTATGGAATCTACAAAATTTTCAAGTTTTGGAGTTTATGTTACAAATTCAGAAAGGGAAAATTTAGATAAATTTAAGGAAGTTGTAGAAAAAACTTTAGCAGATGTTATTAAGAATGGAATTGAAAAAGAAAAGCTAATTGCGGTATTGAATAGAACAGAATTTTCTGTAAGGGAACTTTTAAATTCTACAACTGCCGGAATTGAATGTATGTTGCATATCTACGAGAATTGGTTGTATGGCAAAAATCCTATGGAATCACTTGCTTTTGATGATGTTTTATCAGAAATTAGAGAAGAAATTCTAAATAATAGATTATTGGAAAGAATTATTGAAGAAAAGATTTTAAATAACAATCATAAGGCATTTATTGTTCTTTCACCGAGTGCCGGACTTAATGACAAAAAAGATTTGGCTCAAAAAGAGTGGTTAAAAAGATACAAAGAGTCTTTAAATAAAATTCAAATTGAAAAAATAATTAAAAATACTAAGAATTTAATTGAATATCAACAAACTGAAAGTTCAGATGAACAAAAAGCTACAATTCCAAAATTAAAAATTGAAGATATAGATAAAGAAACTTTAAAAATTCCGAATGACATAGATAAAGTGGAAGATATAACAGTTTTAAAACATGATATTTTCACTTCAGGTATTAATTATGTAGATATTTGTTTTGATTTAAAACATATCTCAAAAGATGAAATAGTATATTTATCATTAATCGAAAATCTATTAAAATCTTTGGATAAAAAATCAATGTCTTATAAGGACTTTTCGGTTGAAACATTTTTACGTTGTGGAGGGATTTCAACTACAATTGTAACTTTGACAAATTCAAAAAATAGGGAAAAATTTGTTCCAAAAATTGTTGTAAGTGTAAAATTTTTCTCTGAAAAACTTAAAGAAACTGCAGAGCTTGTAAAAGTCTTATTAAAAGAAACAATTTTTACAGATAAGAATAGAATAAAAGAAGAAGTTTTAGCTATAAAAGGTGAATTGGAACAAGATGTTATTGGAGCTGGTCATCTTTACGGAATAAACAGAGCAAAATCATATTATTCAAACAAGGCATATTATGATGAAAAAGTTAAAGGTATTGATTATTTAAAATTTATTCAAGATTTAGCTGAGAATTTTGATGAAAAAATTGATAATGTAATTGAAAAAATGAAATTTGTTTACAACAGAATGTTTAAGTTAAACGAAACAATTGTAAATATAACAACAACAGAGGATAATTTTGATAGTATAGAAAAAGAATTTGTTGGACTTGTAAAAGAATTTCCTAAAATAGAAGATTCTTCTTATGATTTTACTTTTGAAAAAGAAAATTTAAAAGAAGGAATTGCAACTTCTTCAGATGTAAATTATGTTGCTTTTGCAGGAGATATGAAAAAATATGGAGTTGAATATTCAGGAAGTTTTGCATTGCTTTCCAAAATTTTGAGCACTACTCATATGCATAATAATATCAGAGCAATAGGTGGAGCTTATGGAGCTGGTTTTAGTATAACTAAAGATAGCGAAATAATTATGTTTAGCTATAGGGATCCTAATTTAAAATCTACAAAAGAAATATTTTTAACTGTTGGAAAATATGTATCAGATATGCAAATAAATGATGAAGATTTAGAAAGTTTTAAAATTTCACTTGTAAAAGATTTTAATCCATTACTTACACCAAAACATAAAGGATATACTTCTATGATTATGTATATTACTGGGTCAGATGAAAAAGAATTAGAAATCTATCTAGAGGAGCTTTTAAATGCAAGATTAGAAGATTTAAAAGGACTTTCAGAAGTAATAGGCAAAGTATTAACTCAAGATACTTTTGTAGTTGTAGGAAATACAAATAGAATAAAAGAAAATTCTGAAGAATTTAAGAATATTGTTATTTTGAAAAAATAATATTAATAAACTAAAAATTTGAAAAAACAAATTTTAAAAGTGATAAAGGTTAAGTTTGAACTTAGCCTTTTTTATTGTAATTTTCAATTTGTTATGAGTTTTTATATAATTGTTTAAAGTGGTTAAATTATATAATTTTTTAAATATATTAAATATATTAATAATTAAAATACTTACGTTAAAATTTATCATCGAAACATTTTCATAAATATAGCTTATAAACTATAAAATATCCATAAAGAATTAATATATATAAATTATTGACTTAATTATTTTTAATGATATAATTTAGTTAGTCAAAAAATATTTTAAATAATAAAAAAGATTATTACATAAATTAACAATGTTTTTGACAATTATTTATTTGGAGGTTTTGTATGAATAAAAAAGGAATTAGTCTATTATTACTATCAGCTATGTTGTTTAGTGTTGCAGGTTGTGGGAATACTGCAAAAAGAGCTGATAACAACCAAAGTTCTGAAAAGAAAGAAGAAAAAAATGAAAATAAGATGACTATAGCGGATGTTGATTTGAATGATCCTGATTTAGAGGAAAAATGGAAAAAAGAGCCACGTTATGGAACAAAAATCACTTTAGGATACAATGGGGGACTTTGTACTTCCGGATTGGGAATTGCACATATTAAAGGATTTTTGGCTAAACAAGGTTTAGAAGGTGAGATTAAAAACTTACAATTATCTGTTGCAGATGCTATTGGTACAGGTAAGTTAGATGCGACTACAGACCATATTTCTACTTCTGTTGTTCCTGCGGTAAACGGAACTAATATGGTATTTACAAGGGGAGCGCATACTGGTTGTAAATCTCTTTTTGTTTTAAAAGATTCAGATATTCAAAAAACAAGTGATCTAATTGGAAAAGAGGTTGCTATTCACGATGGAATTGGAGCATCTGACCATAATATAGCTTTAAGATTTTTATCAAGAGATAAGGTTGACTATTCAAAAGTTAAATTTAAAAATGTAGAAACTGCTGCAACTATTCAATCTATGCAAAATGGAGAAATTCATGCAGCGATGTTTTCAGATCAGTTTGCACAAAAGTTTGTTGATCAAGGAATTATTAGACCGATTCGTTCAATAACTACTGATGATGATTTTAAAATCGAACCTTGCTGCGTACTTATTTTAAATAAAAAATTTGTTGAAGAAAATCCTATAACTGCAGCAAAACTTACGAAGGCTCATAAGGAAGCTAGTGATTGGATTGAAGAAAATAAAAAAGAAGCTGCACAAGTAATTAATCAAAACAATTGGGGTTCAGGAAATGCTGATTCTGACCAAAGATTTTTAGAAACCTATAATTTTAAAGTTACTGATGAGAGAACTACTGAATCATTGACAGATGTTTTAAAAGATTATGCAGAATTTAAATTGATAAAACCAGAAGCTAATTCAAAGGAAACTTTAGCGGAAATTTGGAGACCTATGAAAAAATAATTTGGAGTAAATATGAGTATCGATGTAAAAAACTTGACTAAGGAACAGTTAAAGGAAATAGAACAGAAGCCAAAAAGCAATTTATATAAATTATTTGATAAAATTATTATATTTTTACCTGTAATAGCTATAGTAATGGCTTTATTAGAATTTTATTATGTTCCTAATTATGGAGAAAATGGAATAACTGATGTTTATGGCATATTTTTAGGAGTACAACTTGCTTTATTTTTAATTCTTGGAATTTTATCATTCTTTATAAAGAGAGTTTATTATAAAATTAGACATATTGCTCCGCTGGCTACATTTGTCTATATTTTGCTTATTTTATATGATTATGCAACTTTAAAGACAAATTCACTTTTACTACCTTATTTTCCTTGGGTGGATAATATTTTAAATGCAATGTTAACTGATAGAGCCTATTTGCTAGATTGTATTAAAAATTCGTTAAAATTACTATTTACTGGTTATTTTTGGGGAGTTTTAATTGGACTTATAACTGGCATTGCTTGTGGTTATAGTAAAATTGTAAGTTATTGGATTTCTCCTTTTATGAAATTATTGGGAGCAATTCCATCTATTACTTGGATTCCGGTAATAATGGTGTTTGCAAGTTCTCTTTTCAAAGGAGCGGTAATAGTTATAGCACTTGGCGTTTGGTTTTCAGTAACTATGTCAAGTTATACTGGAATTAAGAATATAGATGTATCATATTATGAAGCTGCTAGGACATTAGGGGCTAGTGAAAGACAGTTAATTTTAAATATAGCAATTCCATCTGCGCTACCACATATCTTTCAAGGTTTAGTAATGGGGATGAGTACAGCCTGTGTATCACTTTTAGCTGCCGAAATGATAGGAGTTGAATCAGGGCTTGGTTGGTATATAACTTGGCAAAGAGGCTGGGCAAAATTCTCTAATATGTATGGTGCGATAATTATAATTTGTATTATCTTTGTTATAGTAAATTTTGCTTTGGGATATATTAGAAAGAAAGTTCTTAAATGGCAAGAAGGAGTGATACAATAATGGAAAAAAGAAAATTAGAATTAAAAAATGTTACGAAGATTTTTCCTAATTTTGATAATAAAGGTATCACCGAAGTTCTTCACGATATAAATTTAACTGTTGAAGAAGGAGAGTTCGTTTGTATAGTAGGACCGTCCGGATGTGGAAAATCTACTCTGTTAAGATTAGTTTCTGGATTAATTCCTGTAACTACAGGAGAACTTATGCTAAACGATAAAATAATCGACGGGACGAATGTCAATAGAGGTATGGTGTTTCAAAAACATACTTTATTCCCTTGGTTGACACTAAGACAAAATGTAGAATTTAGTTTTAGAATGTCAGGAAAATTAAAAGAAAATAAAGAAAAAGTTGATAGATTTATCAAGATGATAGGAATGGAAGAATTTCAAAATTTCTATCCTCATCAACTTTCAGGTGGAATGGCTCAAAGGGTTGCACTCATAAGGACTATGATAACTGAGCCTGAAGTTTTCTTGCTTGACGAACCTTTGGGTGCTTTGGATGCTTTTACAAGAATGAATATTCAGCATGAACTAATAGAAATGTGGAAAAGTAATAAAAATATGATGTTTATGCTTGTAACACATGATGTGGACGAGGCAATTTATCTTGGAACTAGAGTTATTGTTATGGCACCAAGACCTGGGGTTATAAAAGAAGATATAAAGATTGATATGGAGTATCCTAGAAATAGAAATAGTGATGAGTTTATAGAACATAGAAAGCATATTTTAGATGTTCTTAACTTTACAACATAAAATTTTTAAGTAATTTATTTTTAATATTAGATATAGTTTAATTATATAATGTTCCCTATGAGCAAAAGAGATGAGTTCTTCTTAGACTTGTCTTTTTTGCTTATAATAGGTTTTTCTTATGAATAATGATTATTTAATAAGAAAAAATAATTTAACATTTTAAAGTAAATAATATATAATTTAAGTAGTTGCTTTTGTGTATACTTATAAAACTAGAAAGGAGATAAAATGAAAGAAGAAATAACTAAAATTAAACTTCCTAGTAAATTTGAAGATTTTAATGAGACCAGAAAAAATGGTTTTTTAAAGATGAAAGAATTGAAAGAATCTGGTCAAAAAGTTGCAGGTATATTTTGTACATACACTCCTCAAGAAGTGATTTATGCTGCCGGACTTATTCCGGTTAGCTTATGTGCCACAACTGAAGATTCTATAAAATACGCCGAAAGAGATTTGCCTAAGAATCTTTGTCCATTGATAAAATCAAGTTATGGTTTTGCTGTAAGTGATACTTGCCCATATTTTTATTTTTCTGATATTGTAATTGGAGAAACAACTTGTGATGGAAAGAAAAAGATGTATGAACTTATGGGAGATTTTAAAGATGTTCATGTTATGCAATTACCTCAAAATAACCATGATGAGTTATCTTTAAAACTTTGGACTAATGAAATTTATAAATTAAAAAGAAAGTTGGAAGAAACTTTTGATGTTGAAATAACTGATGAAAAATTATGGGAAGCCATAAAAATGGGAAATCAAGAAAGAAGAAATTTGAAAAACTTTTTTGAACTTGGGAAACTTAATCCTTCTCCTTTAAGTGGAGTAACAATGAGTGGAACTCAAGATGCTTTTGGTTTTAATTTTAATAGAGAAGAAAAAAATAAAAGTATTGTTGAAAAAACTAAAGAAGTTTACGAAATGTGGGAAAAAGAACTGAAAGGTAAGAAGAGCAAAAGACCAAGAATTTTAATTACTGGTTGCCCGGTAGGAGGAATTCGTGAAAAAATATTGACTAAAATTGAGGAAGCAGGAGCCGACATTGTAGTTTATGAAAATTGTTCAGGAGTACGTGAAAAACTTGAACTAATTGATGAAACTATGGATAATCCAATAGATGCAATTGCAAAAAAATATCTTAACTTAAGTTGTTCTGTTATGTCACCTAATGAAAAAAGGTTTAGAGATTTGAATATGCTTATGGATGAATATCAAGTAGATGCAGTTATTGAAATTGTACTTCAGGCTTGTCATACATTTGCTGTAGAATCTACAAAGGTTAAAAAATTTGTAACAGAGAAAAAGAGGAAACCTTATATGTATATAGAATCTGACTATTCTATGACTGATGTTGGACAGGTTTCAACCAGAATTGAAGCGTTTTTGGAGATGATATAATGAATATAGGAATAGATATAGGCTCAACTGCTTCTAAAGTAGTTGTTTATGATAAAGACAAAGATGAAATACTTTATAAAATATTGATGCCATCAGGTTGGAATAGTAAAGAAACTTCTGGAGAGATTTATAAAAAATTAGTTGAAAATGGATTTGATGTAGATAATTCATTTGTTGTAGCTACTGGATATGGAAGGGTTTCAGTTCCGTATGCAGATAGAGTTGTTACAGAAATTACAACTCATTCAAAAGGTGCAATGTATTTGTTGAAAAGAGATTGTGATGTAATTGATATCGGTGGGCAGGATACAAAAATTATAAATATATCGAATGGTATGGTTAGTGATTTTATAATGAATGATAAATGTTCTGCCGGAACCGGAAAATTTTTGGAAGTTATGAGTAATAGACTTGGAGTTAGTTTGGATGAGATGTTTGAATTATCAAAAATTGGAACACCAATACCTATAAGTTCAACTTGTACAGTTTTTGCTGAATCTGAAATAATCTCTCTTATGGGTCAAGGGCGTGCTAAAGAAGATATTGCTAGCGGGGTTGTTCATTCAATAGCAAATAAAGTTGTAGGACAAACAAGAAAATTTAGAAATGAAGCGGATTTATACTTTTTAACAGGAGGATTTTCAAATAATCCTTATATGGTAGAACTTTTGGAAAAACTATTGGGGAAAAAAGTAGAAACTCATGAATTAGGTAGATTTGCAGGAGCATTAGGCGCTGCTCTTATGGGAAAATAGAAATATATCAAAAATTTTGCTAATAACAGGACTTTTTTGTAATATAACAATTCTCAAGAAAAAAGAAAGCCATAAGCTTTCTTTTAATCGTTACGGTGATTTGGGGGTACACCGTAATTTGGAGAGAGTAACTCATCAAAATTATAATGAGTAATATAGGTTATGTTATTCTTTAAAGTAAAACATCTTTAATTCTAAGCACTAAAATTTTACCTAGAGAAAGTATACCACATTTTTAGGAATAAGTCAATAGTTTTTATCTTTTTTTATAATTAAATTTTTTATGATATGCAAATTTTGTCTTTTGATTAAAATTATGGTAAAATAGTCTAAAATATATTAAAGTATTTAAACAGAGGAGATTTTATGAAAAAAAAATCTTATGCAAAAATAAATTTAATTTTAGACGTAATAGAAAAAAGGCAGGATGGATATCATAATATAGATGGAATTATGCAGATGATAGATTTGTACGATGAGGTAGAAGTTAAGATTTCCGATAAATTCGAAATTACTTCCAATTCCAAAGATATTCCTTTAGATGAGAAAAATTTGGTTTATAAAGTTTATAAGGCTTTGAAAGAAAAATATAAATTTAATGAAAGATTTTCAATACTTATTGAAAAAAATATACCGGTTTCTGCAGGTATTGCAGGTGGTAGTACAAATTCAGCTGTTGTTATAGAAATGATTGATGAAATTTTAGGATTAAATATGAGCTTAGATGATAAAAAGCAAATAGGTAAAAGTGTTGGTGCAGATATTCCATATTTACTTGTCGGAAAAACTGCGAGAACTAGAGGAATAGGAGACGAACTTGAAATTTTAGATAGTTTGCCAACTACAGATATTTTGATTGTTAATAACGGTGTTGAAATTGCTACGCCATATGTTTATTCAAATATAGTTCCCAGCGGAAATAGTGATAGAATTGATAAACTTATTAATGTATATAAGAATAAAAATTATGACGAATTTTTTAAAGGTTTATATAATGTAATGGAAAAAGTGTCAATTTCATATTGTCCTGAAATTCAAAACATAAAAGATAAGATGTATGAATTTAATTGTATAAAATCTCTTATGAGTGGTTCAGGGCCAACTGTATTTGGGATTTTCAACGATGATAAGGACATAAAAAAAGCTTATGATTATTTTAAGAAAATTTATAAGAATACTTTTATAGTAAAAACAATGGAGAGATAGTATGGATAATAGATCAATAGGAGTTTTTGATTCCGGAATAGGGGGGCTTACTGTTGTAAAGGAATTGACGAAAATTCTACCAAATGAAAAAATAGTTTATTTTGGAGATACCGCCAGAGTTCCCTATGGAACCAGAAGTGAAGAGACAATTAAAAGATTTTCTAAAGAATGTATTGAATTTTTGAATCAAAAAGATATAAAAGCCTTAATTATAGCTTGTAATACTGTTTCTGCAGTTGCACTTGAAATGCTTAAAGAGTTATTTGATATGTACATATTGGGTGTAATTATTCCCGGAAGCAAAATGGCAAATTATGTTACAAAAAACAAAAAAATAGGAGTAATAGGTACAAATGCGACAGTTTTAAGCGGAGCTTATGAAAAATGTATAAAGAGTGAGAATTCTGAGAATATAGTTTATTCAAAAGCATGTCCGTTATTTGTTCCAATAGTGGAAGAAGGATTATCAAACACTGAGATAGCATTGGAAACGGCAAAATATTATTTGAATGAATTAATAAATCAAGATGTAGATACTATTGTCATGGGTTGTACTCATTATCCTATATTAGAAAATACAATAAAGGCAGTAGTTGGCAAAGATATAAGTTTAGTGAATCCGGCAAAAGAAACTGCCAATGAAATGAAAAAATATTTAGAGTTTAATAATTTATTAAATGAAGAATCTGAAAACATTAAAAATAATATATTTTATATAACAGATGACGAGAATAAATTTAAGAAAAATTTGCTAGATTTTATAAAAATTGATAGTCTGAATATAAAAAAAATATATTTAAAATAATGGATATAGATTGCAATAAGGACTCATCCTTTCTGTGATGCTTTTCATCAGTCAGTTTTCTTGTCACATAAGTTTGACAACTCTAGAAATATATAATAATAAAAAGATAAAAAAGTATTGACAACCATTAAAATAATTGATATAATAAAGACCCAGTGAGAGCTGGGTCACTTTTTTTGTAAAAATTTAATAAAAAATTTTTTAAAAAAGTGTTGACAACCAAAAAGAGATGTTGTATAATATAATGGTTGTTGTGAAACATTAAAAATTTCATATAGTGATAAGAACTTTGAGAGTACAAAGAGAAACAATAATTTAGGTGTAACAAAAAAAGTCAGCGAGAGCAGACGAACTTTAAATAGAGAGTTTGATCCTGGCTCAGGACGAACGCTGGCGGCGTGCTTAACACATGCAAGTCGAACGTGATTTTTAAGGAAAGCCCTTCGGGGTGGGAATTAAAATGAAAGTGGCGAACGGGTGAGTAACACGTGAGCAACCTACCTTACACAGGGGGATAGCCGTTGGAAACGACGATTAATACCGCATGAGACCACAGAATCGCATGATATAGGGGTCAAAGATTTATCGGTGTAAGAAGGGCTCGCGTCTGATTAGCTAGTTGGAAGGGTAAAGGCCTACCAAGGCGACGATCAGTAGCCGGTCTGAGAGGATGAACGGCCACATTGGAACTGAGACACGGTCCAAACTCCTACGGGAGGCAGCAGTGGGGAATATTGCACAATGGGGGGAACCCTGATGCAGCGACGCCGCGTGAGCGAAGAAGGTTTTCGAATCGTAAAGCTCTGTCCTATGAGAAGATAATGACGGTATCATAGGAGGAAGCCCCGGCTAAATACGTGCCAGCAGCCGCGGTAATACGTATGGGGCGAGCGTTGTCCGGAATTATTGGGCGTAAAGGGTACGTAGGCGGTTTTTTAAGTCAGGTGTGAAAGCGTGAGGCTTAACCTCATTAAGCACTTGAAACTGGAAGACTTGAGTGAAGGAGAGGAAAGTGGAATTCCTAGTGTAGCGGTGAAATGCGTAGATATTAGGAGGAATACCGGTGGCGAAGGCGACTTTCTGGACTTTTACTGACGCTCAGGTACGAAAGCGTGGGGAGCAAACAGGATTAGATACCCTGGTAGTCCACGCCGTAAACG